>Ga0123335_1000059_pt1 | contig 146043 bp, 123 predicted proteins | sample BiotimSIPDNA_2_FD_89707 | JGI IMG/M metagenome (GOLD analysis project Ga0123335, IMG submission 89707) | Anaerobic biogas reactor microbial communites from Washington, USA - Biogas_R2 time_0 SIP DNA | ecosystem: Engineered > Bioreactor > Anaerobic > Unclassified | place: Washington, USA... | reverse complement strand
CTTCTCTCGGGAACAGCTTGATGAAGCTCATCAGTTTCATTCCCTGCCCGGGAGAGATATACGTTGCATCGCCCGCGACATTCTTTCGAGGGCTTCTCTGAGCATAACCCGGGGACAGCCGAAATTCAGCCGTACAAATCCCGGCGTCCCGAAATACCTGCCGTCGGAAAGACCCACGCCGGCGTTTTCAAAAAAAGCCGCCGGTTCCTTAAGGCCGGTCGATCTGGTATCAATCCAGGCCAGATAGGTCGCTTCCACGGAATGTATGGACAGTCCGGGCATCCGGTTAACGGCCTCTTCCACCAGCATGCTGTTTTCCCGAAGATAAGCCAGTAGCGTTGCATGCCAGGAATGCCCCTCAAGGTATGCCGCCAGAGCCGCTGTAAATCCCAGGGCATTCACGGGCGGCACGATGCCTGCCATTGCCCGGTAAAACCGCTTCCGCAAAGAGGGATTGGAGATGACTGCAAAGGAGCAGCCCAGTCCGGGGATGTTGAACGTTTTGCTGGGCGCCATCAGGGTAATGGTCCTCTCCGCGATTTCCGGGTTCAGGGCGGCAATCGGAATGTGCCGCTTGTCCGTATCCAGAATCAGACCGCAGTGAATCTCGTCGGAACAGATAATCCTGTCATCTCCTTCAAGGCAGGATGCCAGCGAGGCGAGTTCATCGGCAACAAAGGCCCGTCCCACGGGGTTGTGGGGATTGCAGAGCAGAAAAAGACTGGTTCTGGGAGTGAGAGCGTCGCGAAGGCGTTCAAAATCAAAAACCCAACGTTCTCCATTATCGATCAGGGGTATCGCTTTCAGCTGCCTGTTCGCGTGGGACGGAGCAGTGAGAAACGGGGGATAGACAGGAATCGCGGTCAGGATTTCGTCACCTTCCTGACCGGCGGCGCGGCAGGCCACGTTGATTCCGCAGACCAGTCCCGGAAGCCAGACAAGCCAGTCCGGTTCAACGGTCCATTCATAAAGATCCTCAAGCATGGAACAGACGACCTCTACCAGCTTATGGGGTGGATCGGTATATCCGAAAATGCCGTGGTCAACCCTCTTGTGCAGGGCGGCGATGACGGCCTCGGGAGAGCGGAAATCCATATCGGCAACCCACAGAGGGAGAATGTCGCGACCCTCATATTTATCCCATTTTTCCGAGGCGGTTCCCCGTCGGTCGATGAGAGTGTCGAAATCGGGTGTCAGGGTGGATTCGTCGGCATGCGTCATGGCTTGGACCATCCCGGCTTTCTGTATTCAGCCTCCACGGTAATGGAGATCCCCCCGCGAACCCCGAAATTGGCGGTAACCTTGCACCAGCGGGGAGACAACGCGGCAACCACATCCTCCAGAATCACGTTGGTGACGTGCTCGTGAAAAATACCTTCGTTGCGGTATGACCACAGATAGAGCTTCAGGGATTTTGACTCCAGAATGGAAACATCAGGGATGTATGCGATGCGCAGGTCGGCGAAATCAGGCTGGCCTGTCATGGGGCACACACAGGTAAATTCCGCTGTTTCCATGGTAACGATATAATCCCGGTCGGGATGACGGTTGGGAAAGGTTTCAAGTTTTCTGGACGGCTTTGCTTCGCGGCCGAGCAGAGTAAGCCGGCTGAGATCTTCCGGTGGTGTGGATTTCTGCACTTTTTAAGATTTCTCCTGGGAAAGAATATAATTAAGCGGGTGTTAATCTAAAGCATTTTTCTCTTTCCTTCAACAGGTTTCCGTGCGGGTCATCGGCTGAACTATCCGGGATTCGAAGATGCGATACTGGCGTTTCGTCCAGTAAAGGATGAATAGAAAGGCGAGGGCGCTGGCGAGAGGCTGGGCCATCCAGACGCCGTTGATTCCGAAAACGGACGGGAGGAGCAGCAGAAGGGGAATCAGAACAAGGGTATCGCGACCGACCAGCAGGACCATCGCGGTGGTTCCGCGTCCGAGACCTATAAACATGTTAATCCACATAAGGCTGGGAGCGGCGGTAATCAGCAGGAGAAAATTAATGCGCAGGGCTGTTGTCGTCAGGGCCTGCAGTTCATGATCGCCTGAAAAAAATGACGCGATGGACGGTGCGAAGGCTTCCACGAGAAGAAGACTTGCCAGGGCGATGCCTGCTGAAATCCTGACGGCAACCTTCACGGTTGTCATCAGCCGTGAATGGAGTCCCGCTCCTTCGCTGAAGCCGACCAACGGCATCAAACCATGGCCGATGCCGTACAGGGTCATCATCACCAGCCCGTTCATCCGAAAGACGATGCCCAGTGTCGCTACGGCGGTATTGCCGTATCCGGCGAGGATATGATTGTGAAGAAGCATGCAAAGGCTGACTACGAGATTGATGATGATGGAGGGAAGTCCCGTCTGGTAGATGGACAGAATAATCCGGAAATCAGGGCGGAGATCAGACCAGCTCAGCTTATACCTTGAGCTTCCATGCTGCAGGTAGTAAAAGGAGAGCATGGCTCCCGCAATCTGGGATATCACGGCGGCTGCGGCAGCTCCCCGGATTCCCAGCCGGGGGAAGGGTCCCCATCCGAATATAAGGAGAGGGTCGAGGATGCCGCTGATGAGCGCGACGACAAGAAGAGGATACATGGAAAGGTGAGGTCTCCCTTCAGCCCGCAATAGATTGTTGGTGATCATGATCAGAAAAAGAAACGGCACGCCAGGCATAACGGTAACGAGATACTGGCGCGCCAGTGGCGCAATGCCGGTCGTGGCCCCGAAAATCCTCAGGACGGATTCGGGATCAGCAAGAATTACTCCGATAATCAGCGTTCCGAGGACAACGGCAAGAAAATATGCCTGACCGCCGGTCTTCCGGGCTTTTGCCGTTTCTCCAGCTCCGAACATCCGGGAGGCATAGGATCCCGAGCCAAGGCCGGTTCCCACACCCACAGCGCCGAAAATCAGTTGGAGGGGAAAGCAGATAGTCAAAGCGGCAATGGCGTCCGGATTGAGCCGGGCGAGCCAGAAGGCGTCAATAAGATTATAGACGGCCATGGCCAGCATGGCCGCAATGGACGGTCCGCTCATTTTAAGCAGAAGGGGGAGGATAGGGCCTTTCCCCAGATTAAGGCTCTTGTCATTCATGGCGATTTAATTTATACGACGATTCTATTCAGGATAAGGAGGGAAGGGGTGAGTCCGGCGGCCAGGCTTCAAAGGAGCTTTGCCTTCCTTCTGTTACCGTTAGAACAGTTCCTGCTAACATTGATTGCCTTGAAAGTTCAAGAGTATTTAAAGAAATGATGAAGAACCTCGTTGTTATCCTCGGACCGACTGCATCGGGTAAGACCAGGCTGGCTGTCCGGCTGGCCCGGGATTTGAAGTCGGAAATAGTTTCCGCGGATTCGAGGCAGGTCTATCGCGGAATGGATATCGGAACGGGAAAGGATCTTGATGAATACCGCATCGATGGAGAGGAAATTCCCTGCCATCTGATCGACATTGTTGATCCGGATTACGATTTCAACGTTTTCGAATATCAGTCCCGTTTCTACCGGTGCTTCGAGGAAATTCTTTCCCGAGGGATTGTGCCCATCCTGGTGGGCGGAACCGGTTTGTACCTTTCCGCCGTCCTTGAAAACTACCGCATGGTGCAAGTCCCGGAAAACCTGGACTTGCGGGAATCCCTGAAGGCAGAGCCGCTGGAGCGGTTGCAGCAGATACTTCTGGAGATAACCCCCCGCATCCACAATACAACGGATCTTCTGGATCGCGGCCGTCTTCTCCGTGCCATTGAAATCGCACAGCATTCCGGAAGGCGGGGTTTGCGGGAAAGCCCTGAACATCCCCGCATTGAGCCACTGGTTTTTGGAGTGCGGTGGAATCGTGATCTTCTCCGGAAACGGATTGCCCTGCGTCTTAAGGAGCGGCTGTCCGCAGGGCTGATCGATGAGGTAAAGGAACTGCATCAATCCGGCATTTCATGGGACAGGCTCGAATTCTTTGGTTTGGAATACCGCTATGTCGGTCTATATCTCCAAAGCAGGATGTCCTACCGGGAAATGGCTGAAAAACTGACGATCCACATCTGCCGGTTCGCAAAGAGGCAGGAAACATGGTTTCGACGCATGGAACGCCATGGCATCGAAATTATCTGGATCGAGGGGGATGATTACGAAGCATTGAAAGAACAGTTAAAGGGGAATCTGCGATCATGACCCTGGCACGGAACGTTTCTGATTATTTGCGCAAATGCCGTTTGGAGGTCGCGCCTTCCCTCATTTCCGGTTCCGATTCGTTCCGGAATCTATCACAGGTGGTGGTCATCCCGGCCCTTGCTGAAAAGCGTCATCTCTTTAAGACACTGGCAAGTCTGGCACGGAATGATCCGAAAGAACTGGAGCGGACCCTGATCATCTGTGTGATCAATAACCGTCCCTTTCCCTTTGTAAGCGGGGAAGCTCTGCAGAATAACCAGGAAACCCTTGCGATTCTTGAGGACCTGACTGCAGGCCGAAGCCCTTCCGCAGAGAAAAACAATGCAGATTCGAGAGAATCTTTCAGAGAGATTCTTCAAAGTCGATTGCGTCTGGCTTATCTGGATGCCTCGTCGGCGGGGCAGGGAATGCCCGTAAAGCAGGGTGGGGTGGGTCTGGCCAGGAAAATGGGCCTGGATGCCGGATTGGCGGTTATGGACCATGAAAAATCCGGGGACGGAAGGTTGCTTTGTCTTGATGCGGACTCCCCGGTCGCCGAAAATTACTTTTCCGCAATCCGACAATTTTATGAAAGCCATAACTCCGATGCCGCCGTGGTGTCTTATGCCCATCCTTTTCCCGACGACCCGTTGCTGCTCGCCGCCATCTGCAATTATGAAATCTTCCTGAGGTATTACGTCCTCGGGTTGAACTATGCGGAATCCCCCTACGCCTTTCATACAGTCGGTTCGACCATGAGCTGCACGGCCCGGGGCTACGTGGCCGTCCGCGGGATGAACCGACGCGAGGCGGGAGAGGATTTCTACTTTTTGAACAAACTGGCCAAGCTGTCCCCTATGGGAAAAATTACCAGGACGCGGGTCTATCCGTCTTCCCGCCCTTCCCGGAGGGTGCCTTTCGGTACGGGAAGGCGGATGAGCGATTGTCTTGAAGGAAGGGATCGGAAAGACGTCTTTTATGATCCGCGGGTTTTTTCTTTCCTGAAGAAGTGGCAGAAGGAAATGAGGGACTGCATCGCCGAAGGTGGAAACTTCATGCTGAAACTGGCCGGAGACATTTCGCCGCATCTCGTTTTCTTTCTGGAGGCCGTCAATTTTCCTTCAGCCTGGGACAGGATATGCCGAACGCACAAAAATCCGGAAAAAAGGGCATGGCACTTTCAAGAGTGGTTTGACGCCTTTCAAACATTGAAGCTGATTCATTATCTGACGAAGGTCTCCTGTCCCGCTGTGGAACTGTGGCAGGCCGTGCCGATACTGCTGGAATGGGCTGAACAGCCTGTTCCTGAATCTCTCAGGGTCTTTCATTCCGGAAATTCTCCGGGACTTGCGGAACATATTGAACTTCTACAGCATCTGCGCGACATAGAACAGGGGTGAGGGGAAAATCGTCCTGAATTATTTTCTAATATATCCTTGACGTTTACTGTCATTTTCCCTATACTCCCCGCCACTCGCTTGAATCAATCTGGCAGTATGATTTCCCTGCAGTCTGAGGAGGGAAAGACAGATCCAGGAGCAAAAGTAATTTAAAGAGGAGAATTTATGGCATCACCGAAAAACAGTTGGGTCCTAAAGGGCTTTTTTTCAACATTATTTGTTCTGATCTGTCTGCTTGCATTCCTTCTGACAGCATGTCAAAAAAATGATCAACAGGGTATCGCTTCCAAAGAAGAAACCGCTCCGACAGCCTCTGTTCCCCAGACGGCAACGCCCGCGGAAGGGGCCGAAAAGGCCTTGGGTCCTGGCGATCCGGTCATTGAGGTTGACGGGGTAAAAATGACCAAGGGGCAATTGGATACGGAAGTGAACCGCAAACTGGAGTCTATCAGAAAGAGGGTTCCAGCCGAAAAGTTGCCTCAGGTAAAAACAAATATCCAGAAACGCCTCATCGATGATTTTGTGGTGAAAACCCTGCTGAACAACGAGGTCAATCGTCTTAAAATCACCGCAACAGAACAGGAAGTCAATGAAGCGGTTGAAAAACTGAAATCATCTCTTCCCGCAAATGTAAGTTTGGAGAATCTGCTTAAAAAGAATCAGATGACCAGAGAAAAAATGCGTGAAGAGATCCGGCTGGGCATACAGATCAACAAGCTCATGGTCTCACGGACAAAGAACTTGCCCAAACCTACCGAAAAGGAAATAACCTCTTTTTACAAAAAAAATCAGGATCGGTTTAAACTGCCCGAGGCAGTGCATGTCCGTCATATCCTGATTGCCAGGGCGCCAGATGACGGAGAGAAGGTTATTGCCGAGAAGAAGGCCAAAGCTGAAGGGCTGCGGAAGAAGATCCTGGCAGGTGCTGATTTCGCTGAACTTGCGAAAAGCAATTCCGACTGCCCAAGTAAAAGCGCGGGGGGCGACCTCGGGATCGTTTCGAGGGGACAAATGGTCAAGCCCTTTGAAGACGCGATTTTCTCTCTGAAAAAGAATCAAATCGGTCCAGTGGTGCAGACGGAATACGGCTTTCATGTGGTCCAGGTTCTGGATGTGCGGCAGCCCAAGACTGTGGCGTTGGATGAAAGAACAAAGGGCATGATTTCTTCATTTCTCTTGCAGCAGAAACAGCAGGAAGCGTTCAGAAAAATGGTCGCGTCCCTGAAAGAAAAGGCGAACATTATCGCCTACATGCCTTAGAATAATAAAGAAGGGTAAACAACGGGATATCAAAGTCCAGGCGGCGGCGATGTCCCGTTGTTGTTTTTCCCGGAACCCTTCCTCCTTCCCTGCCGATTCAGGTCGGAACTGATTGACCACTTTCAGCAAGTTGGGAATGCTTTCCTTCGTGCGATAATCCAGCACTTCATAGATCTCCGCCATTTCCGCTTTTACACGACCATTACATTGTGACTGTGGATTTATCTTTGAAAGTCAGCATGAAAGCCGCACTGAAATGAAGTTCTCCCGCGTACGGGTTATTATGAAAAAAGACGCAGCGGTCCATTTCAGGTTTTTATCCAGAGTATCAAAAGAGGTCAGGGTTCAGGAAATATCCATTAACAGTTTCGTGTGAGTTCGCTTCCGGCTTTCGATCTTTTCAGGAATCGATGTTTCTGACACTTCTCGAAAGGAAAGGCCATATTCTGCTGAAAAAATGAAGGGGTAAGTCAGGAGCTTTTAAACGTCAGTTGCATGGCCTGTTGCTTTGCGTTACACAAGGCCCCACACATCGTGGGGCCTTGTGTAATTGATGACGGATCCGCTGTTCAGCAAAGGTTATCTCAATCTTTCAAAAAACCCGTTGTTCGTCCGTTTTTTATAAGGATCACAGCACAGCCCGCGCTGGTCTAAGTTTGCCAGCTCTTCCTTGCCGTCTTTTAATCCTCTTAGATCCGGAATTGGAATCGCGTTACAGGAAAGAGTGATCCTGGTCGGGAAAGGTTCCGTTTTTGACTTCTTCAATGTACTGTTTCACCGCCCCCCGGATGTTATCGCTCAGATTAGCGTATTTCTTGACAAATTTAGGAGTGAATCGTTCATAAATGCCCAGCATGTCGTTGACGACCAGAACCTGTCCATCACAGCCGGCGCCGGCGCCAATGCCGATTGTCGGGATTGCCAGGTCATCGGTGATACGCTGAGCGAGCGGTGCAGGAACACATTCCAGAACAACGGAAAATGCACCGGCTTCTTCAATAATTTTTGCATCCTCCATAATTCGCTGGGCGGCTGCATCGCCCTTTCCCTGGACCTTGAATCCGCCGAACTGCTGGACGGATTGAGGAGTCAGTCCAAGATGACCCACCACGGGAATGCCCGAAACAGTCATCCGTTTGACGGATTCGGCGATCTCCCGGCCTCCCTCTAGCTTGACGGCGTGGGCCCCTGCTTCCTGAAGGAAACGACCGGCGTTCCGGACAGCCTCTTCAACCGAGCATTGATAGGACATGAACGGAAGATCCGCGACCACCATGGCGTTGTTAGCTCCCCGGGAGACAGCGCGGGTGTGATGAAGCATGTCATTCATAGTTACCGGGAGGGTGCTTTCGTAGCCAAGAACGACCATTCCCAGGGAATCGCCGACCAGAAGCATTTCCACACCGACTTCATCCAGAAGTGACGCCATGGCGTAATCATAGGCTGTCAGCATGGTGATCTTTTCGCCTTTTTTCTTCATTCCGCGAATGACGGATGTGGTTATTTTCTTTCCTTTACTTTGTGTACTCATGGTCTGTTTCTCCTTCAAGCAAACGTTTTATGACTGTGGCGCGTTCTTCGTCCAGGGTCTGCTTTTCCAAGCCCAGGTCAACAGTAAGAACGCCCAGCGTCTTGTAGATCTGCAGAAATTGCGGCAGCTTTTCATTCAGGGCAGCGAGATGTTTCCGGATGGTTCCCGTGTCGCCCCGGGCAATCGGGCCGGTCAAGGCTTGAACGGTTCCCCTGCGCTCAATGTTTTTCATCGTACCCCGCACCAGAGGCCAGAATGCCTTCAAAGCATCTTCATGGGTCAAACCGAGGGAGGAATAAATGGTCTCAACGATGTGCATTAAGGTTGTGAAGTAGTTGGAAGCAATGCAGGCAGCAGCATGGTAAAGGGGCTTATCCGATTCGGCGATTAAAAAAGAAAATCCACCAAGATCCCGGACCAGATTTTCAGACCAGTCAATGATCTCCGGCTGGGCTGTAATTCCAAAGGTGCTGCCGGGCAGATTTTTTATGGCGCCTTCGATATCGGCAAAGGACTGGATCGGATGAATGCTGGCAATCAGAGCGCCTGCCCGGCGAGCCGGTTCCAGCAGGTCCAGCCCTCCGGCGCCGCTCATGTGAATCACCCTGTCTCCCGGTGATATGGCCGCGGCTTCTTCCAGTTTTGCGCAGATCCCGGCGATTTCATCATCCGGGGCTGTGATAAAGATGGTGTTGGCTGCTGCAGCGGCCTCACTCAGATGGGTACAGGGTTTTCCTCCTGTATAAGGCAGGCTTTTTTCAAGGGCCGATGGGTTCTTATCCGCAACTGCAACAATGCTGCGGCCTGCGGACCGGAGAAGATAACCCACGGCCGTGCCCACTTTGCCGGTTCCGAGTATGGCTATTCTTTCCTCTGAAACGGTCAGATCGTTCAACGGATTTTCCCCCCCAAAAAAATAAAAAAGCCCTCCGTAAAACCCGGAAGGCCACTCCATGGCTCAGCCAATAATCTCTTCGTCATTTCCGACCATTCCGTCTCAGTCCATCCGAACGTGGATCCAAGCGATGAAGTTGTCTAACATATGTTTAAAAAAAGAGTCAATCTAAAAGGTATCGGGAAGCGAGGGAAGAAAAAGAGCATAAATCCTTGTCATTACGCCTTGAGTTAGATATATAGTGCGGAAAATCCGCACAGGGGGACTCCGCAGAGATATGAAAGCCGTGGAAATGATGATTTTTGATTTTGATGGAACACTGGTCAATTCAGGAGACGATCTGGTAAGTTCAGTCAATCATACCTTGAATCGACTCGATTTGCCCGTGCTTCCGAAAGAAAACATCATAGGATTTATCGGCGACGGAGTCCAGAAATTGATTGAACGATCTCTGGGAGACGCTTTTCCGGAACATTTCGAAGAGGCCATGAGCATTTTCACGGCCTATTATACGGAACACATGCTTGATACAACAGATCTCTATCCGGGAGTTAAAGATATTCTCGAGCATTTTCGTGACAAGAAAAAAATCATCATAACGAACAAACGATATGCCTTTACGGTTCAGATAACGAACTCACTCCATCTGACTCATCATTTTGATGAGATTATCGGCGTGGACAGCAGGACTTACCGTAAGCCGGACAGACGTCTGATTCAACCCCTTCTGCGTCAGTATGGCGTTTCTCCTGAAAAGGCCGTGGTCGTAGGAGACGGGATCAATGATGTGCTTCTGGCCAAAAATGCGGGAATGATCAGTTGCGCCTTTCTCGGAGGTCTGGGGAGCAGGGAGGAGCTTTTATCTTTAAAACCAGATTATGTCTGCGAAACCCTTCCTGAATTGACGAGACTCTTCTGCTGAAATGCGGAAAAGAGATCCATGCTGGATAAAATCAGACGTACCATTCAAAAATACCATATGCTGAATCCCGGTGAGCATGTGATTGCGGCTGTTTCGGGAGGGCCGGATTCCGTCGCGCTCCTTCATGTTCTGATCAGCCTTGCCAGCGAATATGAATTGACTCTGTCTGTAGCTCATTTGAATCATGGTCTGCGGGGCTCCGAATCCGATGCAGAAGAGCAGCTGGTGAGACAGTTGAGCAAGGAAAGAGGGATTTCCTGCTCCGTCAAAAGGATCGATCTCCAGGCGCTCAGAAAATGCGATAGACGAAAGTGCTCTCTGGAGGATATAGGACGGCAGGAAAGATACGAATTTTTTACGGCCCTGGCTGCCGAGATCGGCGCTTCACGGATCGCCCTTGGACACCATCGGGAAGATCAGGCGGAAACGGTTCTGATGAATTTCATCCGCGGGAGCGGTCTGGAGGGACTCAAAGGAATCCGGCCTGTGCGTGACGGATGCTTCATTCGTCCCCTGCTTGAAGTGAGCAGAAAGGATATCCTTGACTTTCTTCAGGCCGAGCATCTTCCTTTTCTTGAGGACAGTTCGAACAGCGAAGATCACTTTCTGCGAAACAGGATACGTCACCATATGATTCCTCTTCTGCAGGAACTGTATAACCCGAGAATCATCGACACACTGAATCGGTTGGCTGAAATCGCCCGCAGAGAAGATGACTGTTTGAAGTCCATCGTTGACCACATTCTTGAGGATTTGCTGATTACCTCACTTTCTGAAGAAGGGACAGTAGGTATTTCCATCTCAAGACTTCACGAGCTTGATGAGGCTCTTCAATACCGTCTGGTCAAATCCCTGCTGGAACGCTGTGCTTTGTCGCCTCGCCGGGTTGCCTTTACCCACATTCAGGCCGTTGTGAACCTCTGTAGGGAGGAGAAATCCGTCGGTCTTCTGTTTCTCCCCGGAAATGTCCTTGTGAGACGTGAATACGATAACCTGAAATTTTCCTTATCGGAGGCGAACACACGATCCGAATTGAATTCTCCACTGAAAAACCAAAAGGTAATAGGTTTTTCCTATGCGTTAGAAATTCCATCTGTCACGGAAATTGAAGAAGTGAACAGAGTTGTAAAAACAGCGTTTATAGAAAAAGTTGAGCTTGGATTCTTTAATGTAACTCGGAATTCGGCCTGTTTTGACTTTGACAAGATTGAACCGCCCCTTGTAATCCGGAATCGTCGAGAAGGGGATCGTTTCCAACCCCTGGGCATGGCGGGGACAAAAAAGCTGAAGTCATACTTTATCGATGAAAAAGTACCAAGGCGTCAGCGGGATCTTATTCCTCTCCTGGCAGATCGACATTCCGTGGTCTGGATTGCGGGGCTGAGGCTCAGTGAAAGGGTACGGATTGACGATAGGACAAGATCAATTGTAAAAATAGAAATGATTTGAAATAAAATCAGGATTATTGTAATTGTGCGTTGGTAGTTGATTTATTGATTTAATATATTATTATACTGGCATTAAGTAATAATTATTATAAGGAAAAATAATTGGATCGATTTTTATATCATTCCACAGAAAAAAATTATAGAGATCATTGCAATCATATTAAGGAGAATCCCTATTGAATTCATTGCAGAAGAATATTGCATTGTGGCTGATCATCAGTCTCATTTTTGTCCTTTTGTATCATCTCTTCAGCCAGCCGAAAGGCACGCATGAAAATGTCATTTTCAGCGATTTTGTCGCTTATGTCGATAAGGGTCAGATCAGCGAGGTCACCATCCAGGGTGAAAGCATCACGGGTAAAATGACAGACGGCAAGCGCTTCAAGAGTCATGCACCAAACGATCCGACACTGATCCCGTTGCTGAAATCCAAAGGAGTGCGCATTACCGCCAAACCCGAAGACGATTCTCCCTGGTTTGTAACGGTCCTCGTTTCCTGGTTTCCCATGCTGCTGCTGATCGGAGTGTGGATATTTTTCATGCGGCAGATGCAATCCGGCGGCGGAAAGGCGATGGCGTTCGGCAAGAGTCGGGCCCGATTGATGACAGACAAAACAAAAAAGGTGACATTTTCCGATGTTGCCGGAATTGACGAAGCCAAGGCCGAACTGGAAGAAGTCATAGAATTCTTGAAGGACCCCAAAAAATTCACCCGTCTTGGCGGAAGAATTCCCAAAGGCCTGCTGCTCGTTGGACCTCCAGGAACGGGAAAGACGCTGTTAGCCAAGGCTATTGCCGGCGAAGCCGATGTTCCCTTTCTGACCATCAGCGGCTCTGATTTCGTGGAAATGTTTGTCGGGGTAGGCGCTTCCCGTGTCAGGGATCTCTTTACACAGGCAAAAAAGAACGCCCCCTGCATTATCTTCATAGATGAGATCGATGCTGTCGGGAGGCATCGGGGAGCCGGACTGGGAGGTGGCCATGATGAAAGAGAGCAGACACTGAATCAGCTCCTTGTTGAAATGGATGGCTTCGAATCCAACGAAGGAGTGATTCTGGTATCTGCAACCAACCGTCCGGACGTGCTCGATCCAGCTCTGCTTAGACCGGGGCGCTTTGACAGGCAGGTTGTCGTTCCACTGCCGGATGTGAAGGGGAGGGAAAAGATTTTTCAGGTCCATTCCCGGAAGACCATTCTGGAGGATGACGTCGATTTTTCGCTCCTGGCCAGGGGAACGCCTGGCGCTTCAGGGGCGGATATCGAGAATCTCGTCAATGAGGCGATATTGCATGCAGCCGGTTCAGGCAAGGAAAAGGTGGAACTTGCCGACTTCGAGTTTGCCAAGGATAAGGTGCTCATGGGAGCGGAACGGAAAACCATGGTAATAAGTGACGAAGAAAAACGAAATACGGCTTATCATGAATCGGGGCACGCGCTGGTTGCCCGTTTGCTGCCGGGCAGTGATCCTATTCACAAAGTGACCATCATTCCCAGAGGAAGGGCTCTGGGCTTAACGCAGCAGCTTCCAGTGGATGAAAAGCATACGTACCCCAGGAGATTTCTCCTGACGAACATTTCGATCCTGCTGGGAGGGCGGGCTGCAGAGGAACTGATTCTTGATGACTTTACCACAGGGGCAGGAAATGATATTGATCGGGCAACCAGTCTGGCCAGAAAGATGGTGTGCGAATGGGGAATGAGCAACGTCATGGGTCCGCTCAGCTATGGACGCAAGGAAGAACAGATATTTCTCGGAAGAGAATTCGCGACTCATAAGGATTACAGCGAGGAAACAGCAAGACGGATTGATGAAGAAATATCTTCCATTGTAACGGGCTGCTATAATAACGCAAAAAAAATTCTTCAGGAAAATATAGATACACTTAATCGGCTTGCCACGGAATTGCTGGACAAAGAAGTTCTTAACGCCGCTGAACTGGATGCAATCATAGGAATACCTGTCGAAGAAAAAGACCGTGGGCAGGAAAATCCCGTGAGTGTGGAAGCGTGAAAAATTATCATTTTTCTGCTTTCCCTGATTACCCGCAACAGGGGATCTGAGGGTAACTAATGGGTAAAATCAAAAGTTTAAATATCCCTTGTTATCCCATGAGATCCCTTCATGTCCCTTTTCCTTCCGAGGCCGCTGCGCTGTTGAAAGAAGTGGGCGTAGATCCCTATGGAATCGACGCCATGCTTCCCAAAATGAGTCACCTGAATGTTCTCATTGAGGGACTTGAATGCAGAGTTGCCAATATCGTCAAACAGGAGATGCTTTCCGTCGGTGGAGATGCCGCCGTGGCCAGGGGGTCCGTTGGATGTGCAATTGAAAGGACAGATGCCATCCTGATGGGAACGGCGAAACAGATTCAGCGTTTTGCGGAAAAGATTTCATGTCAGCCCTTAGGACTGAGGGTCATCGCAGAACGTCTCAGAGAGCTCCTCGCCAATATGGCGAAGGAATCAATTCTTCTTCGGACGCCGAAACGGAAAATTGTCTTTGGCAAAAAAACCCACATTATGGGAATTCTCAATGTTACACCGGATTCTTTTTCAGATGGGGGAAGATATCTTCTTCCTGACCAGGCTGTTGCCCGCGGCATTCAACTTGCGGAGGAAGGCGCTGATATTCTTGACATCGGAGGTGAATCATCAAGACCGGGTTCCGATCCCGTTTCTTTGACGGAAGAGGCGAACCGGGTGCTGCCGGTTATCAAAAGACTGGTCAGGGAAATCGACATTCCCGTTTCCATCGATACGACAAAAGCCGAAATCGCCCGTGAAGCTCTGGCCGCCGGAGCAGAAATCATAAACGATATCAGTTCAATGAGCTTTGACGAGCATATGATGCAAACGGTAATCGATTCCGGGGCGGCGGTTGTTCTCATGCATATGAGGGGAAAACCGAAGAACATGCAGAAAGGTGATCTGACATATCGCTCGGTGCGGGGAGAAGTGATTCAGTCCCTTCGAGAAAGGATGAATCAGGCGGTTTCATCCGGCATAGAGGAAGAACGGATTCTTGTCGATCCCGGGTTCGGATTCGGGAAAAAGCCTGCGGATTCGCTTAAACTCCTCAAACACCTGTCGGAGTTTAAATCACTGGGACGCCCGATTCTCGTCGGACCTTCCCGGAAGTATTTTATCGCTGCGGCTATGGCTGAAAAAGAAGCGATTCCCGATCCTCTGCAAAGAATCGAGGGAACGGCAGCAGCCGTTGTCGCAGCAATTATGAATGGGGCTCACATTGTCCGTGTTCATGATGTCTCTGTAATGAAAAAAACAGCGGCCGTAACTGACGCCATTCTTCATGCATAGAAATTCAAAATACCTCTCAAAAAAAGCGGAAATCTGATCATCATGGTTCATGGAACAGGGATTGATCTGGTTGATATAGACCGCCTCGAAAAAATTCTGATGAAGTGGGACATGAGCTTTCTCAAAAAAGTCTTTTCGCCGGCGGAAATCGAATATTGCGCGAAAAGGGCGTTTCCCGCAATTCATTATGCCGCACGCTTTGCCGCAAAGGAAAGTTTCCTGAAATCTTTAGGCATGGGGATTGGCATGGGGATTCCGCTGAAAGACATTGAAGTGCGAAACGATCCACTTGGCCGGCCTGTGTTGAATCTTTATGGAAAGGCTCTGGAAATCCTTGAGAAACGGGGCATCACGACTGTGCATGTAAGTCTTTCACACAGTCGGTCCCAGGCGGGAGCGGTTGTCATCCTGGAGGGGCTGAAGGATTGAAAAAAAGTGCCGGACAAACTTCGGCCAACCTGTCGGAGTCTTAATTATTCATGAAAAAGCAGATTCTTTCCCGGAAGGCTGAAGAAACGCTGTATATCGGCAAAATCATAGGGTCGTGTCTGACGGCTGGAGATGTTGTCGCCCTCATCGGCGAACTGGGCGCAGGGAAAACATCTCTCACTCAGGGAATCGCCCGTGGTCTTGAAATTTCAGAATCCTACGCCATAACCAGTCCCACATTTACCCTGATTAATGAGTACCCGGGCCGTCATGTTCTCTATCACTTCGATGTCTATCGTCTCCAGGGATCGAACGACCTGGAGGATATGGGCTATGAGGAATATTTCTATGGGAAAGGAGTTTCCGTTATCGAGTGGGCGGAGAAAATAGCGGATATCATTCCGGAAACTGCAATCACAATTGAAATCACATTTCTTGATGAAAACACACGCCGCATTGAAATTTCCGCCCCGGAAAAGCGTCTGGAAGAAATTTCATCGGCCCTCAGTAAGGGAGGATTTTAGTATATGGCTTTAGTTGTTCAAAAATATGGTGGAACCTCTGTTGCCAATCTGGAGAAAATCGAAAATGTTGCCCGGAAAGTCATCAAAACAAAGAAAGAGGGAAACGACGTCGTGGTTGTGCTTTCAGCCATGGCGGGTGAAACTAATCGACTGATCGAACTGGCCCGTCAAGCTGCCGAAGATTATGATGTTCGTGAGTATGACACCCTGATTTCAACTGGGGAGCAGGTTACAATTTCCCTGCTTGCCATGGTTCTGAACCGGATGGGCTATCCCGCTCGATCCTTTCTGGGGCATCAAGTCAGAATCATGACTGATCAGGCTTACACCCAGGCAAGAATTCTGGATGTGGAAGATCGGCTTTTGCGCGGTGAACTTGAAAAGGGAAAGATTGCGGTGGTGGCGGGATTCCAGGGTGTGGATCAGGATAATAATATCACGACACTGGGACGGGGCGGTTCCGATACGAGTGCCGTCGCACTGGCCGCTGCTCTTCATGCCGATGTTTGCGAAATTTACACGGACGTGGACGGAGTCTACACAACGGATCCGAATATCTGCAGCAACGCACGACTGCTCGAGAAAATTTCCTATGACGAAATGCTTGAAATGGCACGGGCTGGCGCAAAGGTATTGCAGCCGCGTTCCGTCGAACTGGCGAAAAAATATGAAGTTCCTGTTTATGTTAAATCTTCTTTTAAAGATGAAGTTGGAACGCTCGTGACAAAGGAGGATAAGGATATGGAGAGAGAAGTCGTATCGGGAGTTACATATGACCGGGATCAGGCAAAGATCACGGTGGTTCATGTTCCCGACAAATCCGGCGTTGCTGCCCGGTTATTTACGCCTCTGGCTGAACATAACATCGTAGTCGATATGATCATTCAGAACGCCAGCCTTGAAGGCTATACCGATCTGAGTTTTACAGTGTCCAGGAAAGATATCAAGGAAACAAAGCGTTTGATTGAGGAGGCGGCGAAGGAAGTAGGCGCTTCCAAAGTTGAAGTGGATGAGCAGGTGGCCAAGGTATCCATCATTGGTGTGGGAATGATCAGCCATTCCGGTGTAGCCGCCAGGATGTTCGCAGCCCTGGCCCAGGAGGGGATCAATATTATGATGATCAGCACCTCTGAAATCAAAGTCTCCTGTGTTATTCAATCCAAATACACGGAACTGGCGGTCATGGTTCTGCATGAAGTCTTCGGGCTGGATAAGAAATCCTGATCCTGAATCTGAAAGGAGAATAAAAATTCAAAAGCAATGAAATGAAGCCAGGCTGCAGAAACAACAATCTGACCCGAAGCCAGTTGGGCGGCGCTGTGCTTGTAGCCTTGAGCGCACTTTTTATTCCAGCCGTCCTTTTCTTTTACAGGGAGTATGTCTATTCAGCACCTGTCATCCTCCTCGGCGATCAGCGTAAAGATTTTGTTACCATTGAAATCGATGGAAACACAAGAAGAGGAATCTACTTTCTCCCGGAAGGAACAAGACTGGAAGATCTTCTGTCTCTGCTGCGGCTTAGACTGAACTCCATAAAATCAACCTCTGCTGATTCTGCTCCTCCTGATTTCTTCAATCCTTTGAAAGACGGGGTCAAAATCATGGTGTTACGAGATGAAAAGAAGAAATTCGAGATCAGGCTGGGAAGGATGAGCGCCTCTACGAGAATTGCCTTGAACATGCCTATAGACGTAAACAGCGCCTCAATGGCAGAACTCGAACTTGTACCGGGCATTGGAGAAAAAACGGCACAAAAGATTATCGAAGCAAGAAATCAAAAGGGGAAATTCCACAAGCTTGAAGAGATGATGAAAATCAATGGAATTAAACAGAAAAAACTGGATAAATTGAGACCATTTCTTTGCGTGGAACCTTTTTAAAAAAATGAAGATGACAGGGATTGAATTTTATTGTCGATCCATCCTTGTTTAAAGTTACCCTCCGCTGTTCCGGTATTGATTCAAATAGTGTAAAACGCGCTGCACATAATTCTGCGTTTCGCGATAGGGAGGAATGCTGTTGTTGTAACGGGCAACAGCGCCCTCTCCTGCATTATAGGCCGCGAGAGCCAAAGCAAGGTTGTCCTGAAACAGTCTCAACAGGTAACGAAGATAGCGAACACCACCGTCAATGTTATTTTCCGGATGAAACACATCCTGAACATTCAATTCCGCCGCCGTGGACGGCATCAATTGCATTAAACCTTTTGCCCCTACGGGAGAAACAGCCCGATGGTTGAAATTCGATTCTGCTTTAATGACCGCTTTGATCAGAGCCGAGTCGACATTATATTTTTCCGAAGCCTTGCGAATAAGAGAGTCATACCTCGTCATGTCTTTCGAGGTCATCTTAAAAAGAACTCGTCTCTCCTTCATGACCAGAGAATATTTGACATGCGGCTGAGAGGGAACGTTGGTTAGATGAATGACCCCGCTTTTGTCGATATATTTGTATATGTCGGAATGTCCGGGGGAAGGACAAGCGAGAATCACGAAACCGAGAAGCGCTATCACTTTCAGCGGCAAGGGAGTATCGGCGACAATATTCCTTGAGCCAACTGGCGGCAAGTGCAAACTTATTTCGTTCATATTGCTGATTCATACTTGATCATGATTCAGAATACAAGGTTTTTTTCCTGTGATTATCCTTGACATCAAAATTTTATAATGGTATTCACGTCACCTGTTTTTCGGAGTAAAAATAAGCGTCGGGGCGTAGCGCAGTCTGGTAGCGTATCTGAATGGGGTTCAGAGGGTCGGAGGTTCAAATCCTCTCGCCCCGACCAATAATTCCAGTTTCGGATTTTAGATTACATCAAAGCGACAAGGAAATGGTAATGCCGGCGGGCACAATCTAGGTGCAAGAGAACCGGCGCAGGAACCAGTGAAGAGTGTGATGTAATGTGGAACCGGAATGACAGTCAAATCGATTAAGCCGCCTGCCAGGCGGTTTTTTTAATTAAACTCACCCCCGTCCTGACAGATGCAATAGCCGTTGACAATTCATCTTCTAGTTAATATATACGTTTCAAGAAGCTACCTGCGAGAGTGGCGAAATTGGCAGACGCACTGGACTTAGGATCCAGCCCGCTGTGGCGGATAGGGGTTCAAGTCCCCTCTCTCGCACCATACTTTGTGAATCATGAGCTTTAATTTCCAAATATCATTGCTAAGGAGTTAACATTGTGGATGAAAATACTGTGGCGGTAAAGGTCGAAGAAATCAGCCCCGTAAAGAAGAAGCTTTTGTTCGATGTACCATGGGAGGATGTAAAAAGGGAAAGAGACACCATATACCGTAATTTCAGCAGGACCGCCAAGATCAAGGGTTTTCGGAAGGGAAAAATTCCCCGGAAAATTCTGGAATTACATTATAAAAAGCATGCCGAGGAAGAAACGGTTTCGAGCCTGGTAAGCAGGCTATATTGGGATGCCCTGAAAGAACATGACATAAGAGCAATAAGTCAACCGGAGATTGAACAGCAGGGAATTGAAGAGGAAAAAGACTTTTCCTTTTCAGCAACTGTTGAAGTTGAACCGCAGATTGATCCGCAGGGCTATCTCGACATGACGCTCAGTAAAGAAGAACAGACCGTAACAGAAGATGAGGTTGACGGTCGTCTCGAAGATATCCGTAAAATGTTCGGTACTCTGGAAGAAGTAACGGAGGATCGAGAAATCAGAAAGGGAGATTTTGTCACCATCGATTTTGAAGGTTTTATTGATGGTCAGAATCCCGAAGAAATGAAGCGCAACGATTATTTTCTGGAAATCGGGTCAAATACCATGGTTCCCGGATTCGAAGACCAGCTTCTCGGAGAGAAAGTCGGAACGATAAAGGAAATTAAAATCATATTTCCTGAAAATTACCAGATCAACAGCAATGTGGCTGGAAAGGACGCAACCTTCAAGGTCACGATTAAAAACCTTAAGGAAAAGAAACTCCCTGAGCTGGATGAAAATTTTGTTAAAAATTTCGATAAGTACGAATCACTGGATGACTTGAAGGAAGATGTCCGCAAGTCCCTGTTTGAAGACCACAAGAGAAAAACCGAAGCGGACATGTCCAAAAAGATTATGGATAAATTACTGGAGATGAATGACTTCGATGCGCCGTCGTCATACGTCGAACGACAGATCTTTTTTATGATGATGGAAGCACGGAAAAGGCTTATCACCACGGGAATGGATCCAGCGATGATCGATCAGGTCAGCGCTTCATGGCATGACAAATATAAAGATGAAGCTACACGGATCGTGAAATCGTCCCTTCTTCTAAAGAGTATTGCGCAGAAGGAATCGATTGATGTGACTGACGAGGAATTTGAGGAACGTTTGAGAGAAATTGCGCGACAATACTCGCAAGATTACGAAAAGATAAAGGATTCCTTTAATGAAGATATGAAAGAGAATGTAAGAAACGACATTCTGAATAAAAAGGTCTTTGACTTTATTGAATCAAAAGCATCCGTTTCAATGATCGAAAAAGAAAAGACCTCACCTGAGGAGGCAAACTGATGAATCTCATTCCGATGGTGGTTCAGCAGGATGGGCGCGGTGAACGGGCATATGATATTTATTCGCGATTACTCAAGGATCGGATTATCTTTCTTGGTACGCCAATCGATGATGAGGTGGCGAATCTGATCATCGCTCAGTTGCTTTTTCTTGAATCCGAAGATCCGGATAAAGAAATTTTCTTTTATCTCAACACACCCGGAGGCCACATCAGTTCCGGCATGGCGATCTATGATACGATGCGCTATATCAAACCACCAGTCGCCACCGTCTGCGTGGGACAAGCGGCCAGTATGGGCGCTTTACTGCTTGCCGCTGGAGAGCAGGGAAAAAGATCTGCTTTGCCTCACTCAAGGATATTGATCCATCAGCCCCTTGGCGGATTTCAAGGCCAGGCTACTGATATCGACATTCAGGCGCGGGAAATACTAAGACTGAAAGATGAATTAAGTCTTATTCTTGCAGATTTAACCAACCAGCCTCTGGATAGAATCAAGACGGACACCGAACGTGATTATTATATGACCAGCCAGCAGGCCAAAGAATACGGAATTATCGATGAAATCATTGTTAAGCGGTCATAATAAATTACAAAAAGAGGAAGAATGAATGGGTAGAAAAACAACCGATTATTCCAGGGGACAAGAAATGCTTTTTTGTTCATTCTGCGGAAAAACACAAAATGAAGTAAAAAAACTTGTAGCTGGTCCCACTGCATATATTTGCGATGAATGCATTGAGCTCTGCCGATGTATTGTAGAAGAGGAAGGTGGAGGGCCGTGTGGACTGGACCTTCAAAAAAGTATTCCGGAACCCAGAATGATCAAGGAGTTTCTCGATCAGTATGTCGTCGGACAGGAGAGGCCCAAAAAGGTTCTTTCTGTCGCGGTATACAATCACTACAAGCGGCTTTCCGCGCATGCCGATAGTGATGGGGTGGAAATGCAGAAGAGCAATGTTTTGCTTATCGGTCCCACTGGATCAGGCAAGACGTTACTTGCTAAGACCCTGGCAAAGCTGCTGAATGTTCCCTTTACCATAGCAGATGCGACGACACTGACGGAGGCGGGATACGTCGGTGAAGATGTGGAAAACATTATCCTGAGTCTTTTGCAGAATGCGGATTATGATGTTGATAAGGCATCGAAAGGCATTGTATATATTGACGAAATTGACAAGATCGCCAAGAAGTCGGGAAATCCTTCCATTACCAGGGATGTTTCAGGAGAAGGTGTACAGCAGGCTCTTTTGAAAATTATAGAGGGAACGCTGGCAAACATTCCGCCTAAGGGTGGAAGAAAACACCCACAACAGGAATTTATCCAGGTGGATACAACGGGAATTCTTTTCATTTGTGGCGGTGCTTTTAATGACCTTCCCGACATCATAATGAAAAGAACTGGTGTGAACGCAATGGGATTCGGTGCCGATATCAAAGGTAAACAAGATCGAAAAATAGGGGAATTGCTTTCAGAAGTTCAGCCTGAGGATTTACTCAAATGTGGACTTATTCCTGAGTTTGTGGGAAGGCTGCCTGTCATAGCCCCTTTGAGTGAACTTGATGAGGACGATCTGGTAAAGATCCTGGTGGATCCGAAAGATTCAATTGTCAAACAGTATACAAAGGCGTTCGAGCTTGAAAATGTAAAGTTGAGATTTACGGACAGCGCGCTCAGAGCGGTGGCTAAACTTGCTGTGGATAGAAAATCAGGGGCAAGAGGTTTGCGCGCAATACTGGAAAACGCCATGCTGGATATCATGTATGACATTCCATCTCGCCAGGACGTTCGGGAGTGTGTGATAAACGAAGATGTTGTCTTGAATAGAGCACAGCCTATTCTGCTTTTTGAAAAGCAGTCAGAGACAGCTTAAAATTTCAGCGTTAAAGGCTGAAAACTAAATCGCAGGAAAACAAATATGTTTGATTTTATAAAAAACAAAGAAAAAAACAGCAATATAAATTCTCTTCCTCTGTTGCCCTTGAGGGATGTTGTCGTATTTCCACACAGTATCGTTCCTCTTTTTGTAGGAAGGGAGAAATCGATTGCAGCGCTTGAATCAGCGATGAAGGATGAGAAGGGCATTTTTATGGTAGCCCAGAAAAATGCCAAAAAGGATGATCCGGCGGAAGAAGATATATTCCGGATTGGTACGATAGGAATCATCATTCAGTTGTTGCGTCTTCCTGATGGAACTGTAAAAGTTCTGGTTGAAGGAAAAAAACGTGCCGCTATCAAAGAATACGTTCCTAATGAAGAGTATTTTTTTGTTCGTGTTGAGGAAATCGAAGATGCGGAAAACAGGAATGTCGTGAAAACGGAGGCGCTGATTAGAAGCCTAAACGCTGCTTTCGAAAATTATGTGAAATTAAGCAAAAAAGTCCATGTGGAGATGGTCGGCACCATCGCTGCCATTGATGACCCTTCAAAACTTGCTGATGTGATTTCCTCTCATATCAATCTGAAACTTGAAGACAAGCAGAAAATACTTGAAATAGTTGATGTTAATGAGCGGCTGGAAGCGATCTATACACTGATTCTTTCAGAGATTGAAATTCTCGAGGTCGAGGAAAAGATCAAAAGACGCGTCAAGAAGCAGATGGAAAAAACACAGAAAGACTACTATCTGAATGAACAGATGCGTGCGATTCAGAAGGAGATGGGAGAAAAGGATGAGTTCAAGAATGAAATCGCCGATCTTGAGAAGCGCCTGAAACAAAAGAAGATGTCCGAAGAGGCCACAAAAAAGGTTAAGCAGGAGATCAAAAAGCTGCAGATGATGGCGCCTATGTCTGCCGAAGCGACTGTAGTCAGGAACTATATCGACTGGATTCTCGATATGCCCTGGTCGGAAAAGACGGAAAATGTCTATACGTTGAAACAGTCGGAAGCTATCCTAGAAGAAGATCATTACGGACTGGAGAAAGTCAAGGAAAGAATTCTCGAGTATCTGGCCGTTCAGATGCTGGTCAAGAAAAACAAAGGGTCGATTCTTTGTCTTGTGGGGCCTCCGGGGGTTGGCAAAACATCGATCGCAAAATCCGTTGCGCGTGCGACAAACCGAAAATTCGTTCGATTGTCTCTGGGCGGCGTAAGGGATGAAGCGGAGATTCGAGGTCATCGCAGGACCTATATCGGCGCCCTTCCAGGAAAGATTGTCCAGCTTTTGAAAAAAGCCGGTTCAAATAATCCCGTGTTCTGTCTGGATGAAGTCGATAAACTGAGCTCAGATTTTCGCGGCGACCCTTCCTCCGCATTGCTGGAAGTGCTCGATCCGGAACAGAATTACGCCTTCAACGACAACTACCTTGAAGTCGACTACGATCTTTCGGATGTGATGTTCATAACGACGGCAAATGTGCTTCAAACGATTCCCGCTCCTTTGCAGGATCGAATGGAGGTTATCAGGATCGCTGGTTATACAGAGCCTGAGAAGATGAATATCGCAAAGAGGTTTTTAGTCCACAAGGAAATGGAGGCTAACGGCCTGACTGCAGATAACATCGAATTCACCGACGGCGCGATTCAGACAATCATCCGGCAATATACAAGAGAAGCCGGAGTTAGGAATCTGGAGCGGGAAATTGCATCGATATGCAGAAAGGTAGCCCGTGAAATTGTGACGAGCGGAGGAAAAAACAAGATCCGGATCACGTCCAAAATGGTTCCCAAATATCTCGGGGTTCCCAAACATCGTCATGGTGAGGCAGAAGGGAAGAACGAGATCGGGATGACGGTTGGCTTGGCGTGGACGGAAGTCGGTGGAGAACTTCTTGTTGTCGAGGCTTCCATTGTCAAGGGTACTGGCAAGCTGATCATGACGGGAAAATTGGGGGAAGTCATGCAGGAATCGGCTCAAGCCGCATTAACTTATGTGCGCGCCCGAGCCGATGTTTTCGGATTACCCGAGAATTTCTATAAGGAAGTGGACATCCATGTCCACGTTCCGGAAGGAGCGATACCGAAAGATGGCCCCTCTGCCGGTATCGCCATGGTTACTTCGATTACCTCGGCATTTGTCAAGAAAAAAGTACGCGGTGATTTGGCAATGACAGGAGAAATCACCCTTCGGGGCCGCGTCCTGCCTATCGGGGGGTTGAAGGAAAAATTGCTGGCTGCTCACCGGGCAAACCTTAAAACTGTCATTATTCCAAAGGATAATGAAAAAGATTTAGACGAAGTTCCAGCAAATATTCTGAAGGCTCTTGAAATCATTCGCGTTGATCACGTGGATGAAGTACTTAGAGTGGCTTTAATCAAGGATGATAAGGATGTTGTGGAAAAGTTGTCAGACACACCCTCTTCCTACGACATAACTGATGTGTCTTCTGTAACCCAGCCTCAACTGGCAAGTTGATAATAAAGAACAAATTCGCGAAAATAGGGAAAAATTGAGAAAACTTTCAGACATTATTTATTCCTTGACATTGCAGATCAATACTGCTAAAAGACCTCACCTGCGCTGGTAAACATGAGGGCGGGTAGCTCAGCTGGGAGAGCGCCACGCTTACACCGTGGATGTCACAGGTTCGAGTCCTGTTCCGCCTACCATGAAACATGGTGGGGAAGCTGCCCGGTAATTTAGAATAGAGCAGCGTAGTCAAATTTGATTTATAGCGGGGTCGTAGTTAAGTTGGTTATAACGCCGGCCTGTCACGCCGGAGGGCGAGGGTTCAAGTCCCTTCGGCCCCGCCAAGTCATAGGGAGAAGGGGGGCAACTGAAGCAGTTGCCCCCCTTCTTAATTTATAATGAAGTTGCCGCTTTAAGTCGGATTCTCTCCTTTACTGTTTGAATATTTTAACCGTTCCTGCTATTCATTATATTGTTTTTTCGGCAATCTTTTCCTGTAAACCTTTTTGAAAGGAAAACAGGTAACAAACATTAAAACAGGTGCCGCCATGAAATACGAGGGATCAATTTACCGTCCACCAAGTGAGGCATACAGCTTGTTGATTCAGGTTACAACGGGTTGCTCACATAATAAGTGTACTTTTTGCCCTCTTTATAAAGACAAGAGATTTAAGATAAAGAGTTTTCATGAAATCGAGGAGGATATCAGAGAGGCTGCAAGATATCGTTCCGTTGGAAAGGTATTTCTCTGTGACGGGGATGCCCTGATCATCCCCCAGAAAAAACTGGTGCCCATTTTTGAATCCATCAATCGCAATCTCCGAGGAGTTGAACGGATCGGTCTTTATGGAAACGCAAAGAGCATTCTTAGAAAAACTCCGGATGAATTAGTTCAACTAAAAAACCTGGGTTTAAAGATTGTTTATCTTGGTGTTGAAACCGGAAATTCCGAATTGCTTGAAAAGATCAGGAAAGGCGTCACATATTCACAGCTTGTGGAAGCAGGGCGGAAAGTGAAAGAAGCAGGAATCCTTCTTTCCGTAACGGTATTGCTGGGAATCGGCGGTGTCGAAAAGAGTATGGAGCATGCTCGTGATACCGCCCGTATTTTAAGTGATATCGACCCGGATTACGCCAGTGCCTTAACACTTATGATGGTACCGGGAACCCCGATCTATGATGATTTTATTCAGGGAAAATTTGTTATTCCGGACCAGTATGGATGCCTCAAAGAGATTGGAATGATCCTTGAGCAATCTAATTTTACTGACTGTTTCTTCACGTCGAATCACGCCTCAAATTATCTGCCTGTAAAAGCAAGAATGCCAAAGGAAAAGGAAAAGGTCGTCCGGTTAATCGAGGAAGTCATTCAAAAAGGGCAAAGCAGTGTTCTAAGATCTGAAAACATGCGCGCCCTGTAGAAAAAATTGTAAAAACGGAACTGGATGAATTTCAAAACGAAGAATGAAACATTTTGCCGATAATTCTTTCTCGATAAAAAATCGTAATATTCAAGAAATCAGTTTAATCGATTATAGAAGCAGAAATGAAAAGGGGTTACACTCTCTTTCATATCGGGAAAATGGCATGGTGTGATTTTTGTTCTGAGAAAACCATGTTCCATGCTCGAAATCAATTATGCTCATCTTAAAATCAATACGCTGACATAACAACAGGGTATGGCAGTTCTTTTCTCTAACTGTAATGGATCCTAAGTTGGGTAATAATTGAGGACTTTGTAAAAGAAATTGTCAGCGGAATTCGTGATGAGCTTGACATCAAAAAAAGATAGAGTTTAATCGTGCAACTTTCTTATCTTGCTCTTCACCGCAAAACAATAGCCGTAGCAGCTTTATCCAGTCTGCTTCTTTTTTTATCCTTTCCCAAATATGGCACTGGTCTGTTTGCTTGGATTGCCCTGATTCCTTTTTTGTACACACTGCGTGAAAAGACTGTTTATCAGGGAGCGGTCATTGGATTTTTTGTCGGCATGTTGTTTCATGTCGGTCTTATTTACTGGATTGTTTATGTTATCGTTGTTTACGGAAATCTTCCTTATTACGCTGCAATCTTTTTGATGCTGCTGCTGGCAGCTTATTTGAGCATCTATTTTGCCCTTTTTGCGGCAGGTCTTATTCATCTGAAAAATAAATCCATTCCGTTTATTATTTCTGCTCCACCACTCTGGATTATTCTCGAATTCGTAAAATCAAATCTCTTTACTGGATTTCCTTGGGAGAATCTTGCGTATTCTCAGTATCTTAATCATCATGTCATTCAGATTGCCGATTTAGCAGGGGGATACGGAATATCTTTTGTCATCGTTCTGGTAAATGTTATCGGATATGATCTTTTTTTTGACCGCATTACAAAGAAAAAAATTGCTTTGGAGATTGCCCTTGGAATAGCCTTGATTTCTTCCATTTATAGTTATGGAGTTTTAAGGGGAATGCAGATCGATATGGCCGTTGCAAAGGCACCTTCAATACCGGTAACCCTGGTACAGGGTAACATAGACCAAAGCCTGAAATGGAATGATCACTATCAGAAGGAAACGATCGACATTTACCAGAAACTCTCGCTCGCTCCACCGGAGAAGACTTCACCCGGCATGATCATCTGGCCGGAGACTGCCGTTCCTTTCTATTTTCAGAATGTGGATGACCTGCACCGAAGGATCGTATCGCTGGCCGTGCAAACGGAAAACTGGATTCTCTTCGGCAGCCCCAGCTATGCAGCCGAGGAGGGAAAACTTTCTTTTCTGAACACGGCGTTCCTTTTATCTCCCCATGGCAACATGGTTGCTCAATACAATAAAGTTCATCTGGTCCCCTATGGAGAATATGTTCCTTTGCGTCGATTCTTTCCCTTCATAGGCAAGATGGCGGCAGGGGTAGGCGATTTTCAGGCCGGTGAAGGATTCATCCCGATTAAAGCGGGTGAATGGAAAATCGGCGTTCTTATCTGCTACGAGGGCATACTTTCCGAAGCTGGTAGAATCTATAAAAATGAGGGAGCGGGGCTGCTCGTCAATATTACCAATGATGCCTGGTTTGGCAGAACTTCAGCCCCCTACCAGCATCTTTCAATGACCGTATTCAGGGCAGTGGAAAACAGGTTGTTTCTTGCAAGAGCTGCAAATACCGGAATAAGTGCCATCATAGATCCGACGGGAAAGATTTTGATGAAATCGTCAATCTTTGAGAGGACTGCTATTCAGGGACACATAAAATATTTAAATTTACCGACTTTGTATGCAAAATATGGGGATATTTTTGTATATGTTTGTTTTATCTTGCTGATATCCATTTATCTAATGTCTGAGAAAAGGAGAATAACGAAATGATTGAAGATTTACCCGCAGCTCTGGCTGACTTGGAAAAAAAAATAGAAACGATAGGGGAGTGCCTTTGACATCGTCGAGAAAGAAAAACGGATTCAGGAACTTGAAAGCATTTCCCTTAAACAGGATTTCTGGAATGACGCTGACAAGGCAACGTCAATTCTGAAGGAAAAGAACAACCTGACGGCGACAGTTGATGCATGGCATACCCAGCAAAGAGCTATTCTTGATATTGAGTTTCTTTATGACATGGCCAAGGAAGAAAATGACGAAGAGGCCTTGGAAGCTATCTCGAATGATATAGAATCATTAAGGAAATCAGTGCGGGAAAGCGAACTGAAAATGATGCTTGGCAGTGAGCAGGATCCCATGAATGCCATTGTCTCCATACATGCGGGCGCGGGGGGGACGGAGGCTCAGGATTGGGTGGAAATGCTGTTGAGAATGTATCTCCGATGGGCGGAGAAACGAGGTTTTAAAACGACAATTATTGATTATCTGCCCGGTGATGAAGCCGGGGTTAAAAGTGTTTCCTTTACGATTGAGGGTGAATATGCCTATGGTTACGCAAAAGCGGAGATTGGCATTCACAGGCTGGTCAGAATATCACCCTTCGATGCCAGCTCACGACGTCATACTTCTTTTGCCTCGGTTTTCGTTTATCCTGAAGTCAATGACGAAATCGTCGTGGAAATCGATGAAAAGGATTTAAGAATCGATACATACAGATCAACCGGTGCGGGCGGACAACATGTGAACAAAACCGATTCCGCAGTCAGAATTACCCATATGCCGACGGGTATTGTTGTTCAGTGTCAAAATGAGAGATCTCAGCATAAAAACAAGGCTATGGCAATGAAATATCTGAGATCAAGGCTTTACGAACTCAAAATTCAGGAACAGAATGAAAAGCTCTCCGAAATCAACAAGACGAAAAAGGACATCGCCTGGGGGAGTCAGATTCGGTCCTATGTTCTCCAGCCTTACAAGATGGTCAAAGATCACAGAACCAATATCGAAATCGGAAATGTCGGCAGAGTTTTAGACGGTGACATTGACGATCTGATCGAGGCTTATCTCCTCCAGTAAATTGATGACCGGAATTCCTTATAATTTCGTGATATCAACACATACGGGGATGATGCTCCTGTATTTCGTCATTTTTTCTTAGAAGTATGGAAAAAATGTGATATAGGGACAAAAAAATTGAAATGAACAATACACGGGATCATTCAGGATCATTCAAAAAAATATCAAGCCCTCTGCACATTGAAACCAAACATTAGAGGTTCTTTTCAGGAAGGAGTTTCACCTCATGAAAAAGGCAACTCTGTATAAAATTACCCATATCATTTTTATGTTTCTGTTATCATTATATTTTACACACAGCGTTGGTGCTCAAACTCAAAATGATAATGAAGGCAAGGATGGAAAAGCAACGAGCAAACAAAATTCCTCTTCACTGCAGAATATGAAGAAAAATTCGAGCATGAAAGATGTACAGATAAATTTGCCATTATTCGCAAAGTTAGCCAGCCCTTCTCCTGACGAAGATTTCGATGAGGAGGATAAAGAGGGTGACCGGGACCTCATGGAAGAAGCACTTACTTACCTGAACCAGTCTCAAAAACTGTGGGAGAAAGGTGATATTGAAAAAGCACTGGATTTTCTTGACCAGGCTTATACGCTGGTTCTGGAAACCGATGGAGATCTGGAAATCGCACGTCAGAAAGATGATCTGCGCTTACTGATATCAAAGAGGATACTTGCCATTTATTCGTCGATTCAGTCAACGACTCTGGGAAAACGCAGCGAGATTCCGTTGGCAATGAATTCAGATGTTGAAAGAGAAATTCGATCCTTTCAGACCTGTGAAAAGGATTTTTTTGTATCATCCTATCAGAGATCCGGAATTTACCGGGACAACATCGTAAAGGAATTAAAAAAAGCCGGTTTGCCGGAGGAGCTATCTTGGTTGCCTCTTGTTGAAAGTGGATTTAAAATCGGTGCCCTATCGCGAGCTCGTGCTCTTGGCCTCTGGCAATTCATTCCGTCTACCGGATATAAATTTGGTTTGAATCGCGATGAATGGGTCGATGAGCGAATGGATGCGGAAAAATCGACGAGGGCGGCAATCAGTTACTTGAAGGAATTGCATGGGATGTTTGGAGACTGGCTGACCGTGCTGGCCGCTTACAACAGTGGTGAAGGCAGAGTGATGAGAGTCATATCCAGACAGCATATCAACTATCTCGACCGGTTCTGGGATCTTTATCATCAGTTGCCCAATGAAACGGCTCGCTATGTTCCGCGTTTTCTGGCAACTCTGCATATCATTCGGGACCCCAAGAAATATGGTTTCGATCTGAAAACAGACATGGAACAGACGTCGCCTTATGAATATAAGATTGTAAAATCTTATAAACCTATGAAGCTGCAGGACGTTGCCTTTTATACAGGCGGTTCTGAAGATGTTTTAACCGGAATGAATTCAGAGTTGCGTCATAAGATGACGCCGGATAAGGAATACGATCTTAAGCTTCCACCGGAGGCCGTTGAAAAATATGCTCAGATTATCGATCAAATTCCCCAGTCTGAAAAACCAAACAATGTTTCCATGGTATCGTCATTAAATCGTGGAGACCACAAATCCGAACGTGTATCTGAACGGCCTGCGCCAAAATCAAGATATTTGAATTACAGGGTAAAGCGGGGGGAATCACTCAATACAATCGCGAAAAAGTATGGAATATCTCCTCGTACACTGAGAGCCAGCAATCATCTTTCTTCGAGGAACAAGTTAAAGGCAGGGCATAAAATTCGTATCCCGATAGCGAATTCAAGAATATTAAAAAGAGAATCCGTTCAAATTGTGGGTGCAGGCCAGAGTAAAAATTCACTCGCGAAGGAGACGCTGATTCGTTATAAGGTAAAAAAAGGAGATTCTCTTTCATCCTTGGCACAGCGATTTGGCACAAGCGAAACAGAAATAAAAAAGATGAACCGCATCAAAGGAAAATATCTGACAACCGGAAGTGTGATCAAAATAAGCCGATTCAGTGATGATGATTCTGTTAGTGAACCCAAAAGAGATTTAAGCAGAAAGTCAAATAAACGGGTGAGTTCGAGAGCAAAAGAAAAGACTTATCTGGTTAAAAAAGGGGACAATCTTTCCCTGATTGCCCAGAAAAACAACATGAGTCTTGATAAACTTAAAGAAATAAACAATATCGCGAAAAGAGAAAATCTTCGCCCGGGACAGATTTTGATTATTCAATAATAAAAATCTGTACGAAAAATAAATAAAATGATGATGTGTTAAAAATCGAGAGGATATCCATGGAGCAGGAAAAATAATTCCTGCTCTTTTTTTTGCATGCACGCAGTTTCCTCAGGGTTGTTATTTTCGTGATTATACCCAAGTATGTGCAGCAAACCATGAATAATGAGGAAATCAAGCTCATCTGACACAGGAATATTTCCCCGTTCCGCATCTCGGGATGCAGTATCCACAGAGATGACGATGTCACCCAGAACATCGGGGTTGACACTGCTGAACTCCCCCTCTGAGAGTGAAAATGAAATGACGTTTGTTGGATAATTCCTTCCGAGGTACCGCTGGTTGATTTCCTGAATTTCTTCATCGTCAACAAAGAGAAGACTGATTTCCTTCTCCCGGCAGTCGACCAGTCGAAGCAGTTTCTGTACTCTCCGTCGTATCTGGCGCAGATCAATTTTTACTTTTTTCTGTTGATTTCTAATCGCTATGGCCATTGACATCCTTTCGAATGCCCGCTTCACGGACTCCCTGATCGGGATAATCGACTCGATGGTGAAAGATACCATTCAATATTCTGTTAAAGATCTCCGCGATCTTGCTCAGGTCACGCATCGTCAATTCGCATTCGTCCAGTTGACCGTCCATGAAGACTTTTTCAATCCGGTCATGAACGAGACTGCTGATCCTGGCCGGTGTCGGGTTGGATAAGGTCCTGGATGAGGCTTCCAGAACGTCTCCAAGCAGGACAAGGCCGGCTTCCTTTGTTTGCGGCTTTGGGCCGGGATACCGAAAATCAGTTTCAGGAAGTGAACTTATCGAAGGGTCTTTATCTTTTTTGGCCTTGTCGTAGAAGAAGCTGACCAGTCCGGTGCCATGATGCTCCCTGATAATATCGGTAATTTCTCTTCCCAGCTTTGCCTGCTGCGCAATTTCACATCCGTCTTTGACATGAGAAATGATGACAAGGCTGCTCATTTTTGGTGAAAGTTTGTCATGCCTGTTATTTCCGTTTCGCTGATTTTCAATAAAATAAAGCGGTTTTTTCAACTTGCCTATATCGTGATAATACGCACTGACTTTTGCCAGCAGGGGATTTGCCCCGATGGCCTCCGCCGCTGCTTCCACAAGTGAGGCCACAACCACACTGTGATTATACGTACCCGGCGCTTCCATCATCATTCGCTGGAATATGGGCTGATTTAAATTGGCTAACTCCAACAGCTTGATATCGGTCGTATACTTGAAAATAGTTTCAAAAAGAGGGGTCATGCCTGCTACAATGACGCCAGAAAGTAGGCCGCCGGCCATACCCATGGCAAGTTTGGAAAAGAGATCAAAGGAAAAAATTTCATTCATTATCAAACTGATACATGCAATTACGGCAATGTTGAAAAATCCGAGGTAAAGACCGGCTTTTAAAAAAGCTGATCGCTGGCGACAGCGGACGACATGGTATGAAGCCGCTATACTGCCAAGAAAACAGAATAAACTCATTTTTATGTCGTACTCAAACAGGAAAGAAATGAGAAATGATATAAAAATATTCAGAATGAGGGCCATGTTACGATTTGTCAATACAGCAACCAGCATGGCGCCCGCAGCAAAAGGAATTGCAAAAAAACAGGTTTCCATCGATAAATAAGGGAAAGCCCGGTTGATGGCATCTGACATGAAAATGCCTGTCTTGACTAACAGGATCTGGAAAAAAGCCGTTGTGCTTAAAAATAACAAATCAACGTTGCTTCGAGCATACTTCTTGGGCCAGTTTCTAATCCTCCAGTAGTAAAGTACCAGTGACAGCAGAATAATGGTCAGGAATATTCCCAGAAAAACGGAAAGGTTTGACAACGACGCCTGTCCCTTTTTTCGATAAAATGCCTCCAGCTTTTCATGGTCGGTGTCGGAAATCTTTTGACCTTCACGGACAATCATTTCATTTTTTTGAACAAGGGAAAAAACCGGCTTAACCGTTTCCAGAAGTTTTTGCTTCTTTTTTTCCGTGGCATTCCTGTTAAAGGTCAAGTTCGGCGAAATCAACCGTCTAGTGAGGGAAATTATCGTACGTCGGATATTTTCCCTGGTGCCCTGCAGCATGGTTTCCGCTTCTTTTGAAATGACATCGTCGATTTGGTCGAGAGAGAAAATCGTGGAGAAATCTCTCTGGTCGTTTTCTGTCTGTGTCTTTAAATCTCTGATAGTGATTCCAACGGATAAATCGTGCACAGATAAGTCTGAATTGACGATAAAACGATTTCTGTATGCCGCTTCGAGAATGTGGACGATTTTGTCTGCGATATTTTGCGAAAACTTCTGTTGAAGAAGAATTTGTATCTCTTCATCAGAGAGCTTAACCCCGGTATTTTTTTCAAATTCATGAATGGACTGATCAAAAACCTGTTTCCCGATTGCTGATTTAGAGCCTTTTGCCGATTTTTCGTCAACGCGCTCAATGGTCTCAGCTATTGAAGAAAATACAGAAGGAATCGTCGAGATCAAGTTCGCTGATAAACTGCTGTCATAATCATAGACGGATTTAACGCCTTCAGCCAATTCCCGTCTTTTCTGCTCTGTGGAGGTCCGATCTTCAACAAGAAAATCCATATCCGCCTTGATATCTTTCGGGGCGATGGAGCCGATTTTGAAATAGGGACGGCGGAACTCGATCTGCGGCGTAAGCATAATGGACAGGAGCAACGCCATACAAATAAGGATAACCAGACGCTGAAAAGTCATATCCTTGGCCAGTGCGGGTACATCCGGTATCTTGTCCGATAGTTCCCGGCCTAGGCTTTTAAAATAATTTTTTGTCAGATCGCCGATTTTCATTATTTTCCTGTTGATTCCGTCTGTGTTGCCCTATTATGCTGAAAACGATCGTAAGCCTTGATAACTTCCTGAACAAGATGATGCCTGACAACGTCAACGTCAGTAAAATGGATAAATTTAATCCCCCTGGTTTTTCCCAGAATCTGTTCCGCTTCAACAAGCCCTGAAACCCGGTCTGTCGGCAGGTCAATCTGGGTAATATCGCCGGTGATGACAGCCTTGGAACCAAATCCCAGACGGGTAAGGAACATTTTCATCTGTTCAGAAGTGGTATTCTGAGCTTCATCAAGTATCACAAAAGCGTCATTCAGAGTTCTTCCCCGCATGAACGCGAGGGGAGCAACCTCGATAATCCCCTTGCTGATGAGAGCCGTTGCCTTGTCAAAATCCATCATGTCAAATAAAGCGTCATAGAGGGGGCGGAGATAGGGATTCACCTTTTCCGCGAGGTCGCCCGGAAGAAATCCCAGTCTTTCACCGGCTTCTACAGCGGGACGGGCCAGAATAATCCGTTCCACCTTTCTTTCAAGAAGCGAGGACACAGCCATGGCCATTGCCAGATAGGTTTTGCCAGTTCCGGCCGGACCAATTCCGAAAATCATATCATGAGTTCGGATGGCATCGATGTATTTCTTCTGGGCCACGCTTTTAGGAGTTATGATTCTTTTTTTTGACGAAATGAAGACGGTATCCAGAAAGATTTTTTCCAGGGTTAACGTGTTGTCTTCCGCCAGGATGCGATGGGCATAATCGATGTCGGAAGGATAAACGGGATAGCCTTTCTGTATCAGATTGTAAATCTGCAAAAGCAGGTTCTTGACCAGATCTACGGCGATGACATCTCCAGATACTGAAACGGTATTGCCTCTCGCTGTAAGTTTCACGGGTTCCAGTTTTTCTATGAGATGAATGTTTTTGTCCTGTTCACCCAGAAGATTTTTCAGCGTTTCATTGTCAGCAAAGTGAAGTTTTTCGATGGCGCTTAATTCTTTTTTAACTTTCAATTAAGATTTTGTCCTTAATAGTCATTTATATGAGTTCGCAAACCAGTTCAAAGCAGGAATATCTTGCGAGATAAGAAATGATTGAGAACTTTTATATTATTAATATAAACCTGATATACATTTAACAAAAACTAATATCATCATAAAATTCAGCTTTCAACATTTATTAATTGCTATTCTGCTTTTGTAAGAAAAGATGAGCATAGATTTTTGCATTGCCGAGCATCGTGTCAATGCTGCAAAATTCGTTGGGCTGATGCGCCATTTGGCCTAGCCTGGACCACACAGCAACCGGATAACCCTGCTTTCGGAAATGTGCGGCAACAGTACCGCCTCCTATACCCCCCGGGAAAGCCTCCGCGGAGTAAACTTCCTTGATTGCATTCTGCAATGCCCTGATTACGGGTGCATTTTCCGAGGTAGGAAGAGCGGCCTGGTTCTCCTGAACTGCCGTTATTTCAATAATAACGTCAAACTGATCTTGAATTTTATCGGCCATTCTTCTTATTTCCAGCAGGATATCCAAAAGAGAGTAATCGGGGAGGACGCGGCAATCCATGAAAAAAACGTCTTCTCCCGGAATGGTATTGATATTGGGGACATTGGCGTCCTTTCGCGTCGGCTCGAAAGTGCTGACGGGCGGTTCATAGAGAAGATCGCTTTTACTGTATAGTTGATAAAGCTTACTAAGTTCCACAATTAAATGAGAGGCCGCGAGAAAAGCATTCCTGCCGAGGTGAGGTTTGCTGCCGTGACATTGCTTCCCTGTTGTTTTAAACTTCAGCCACAGGATACTTTTTTCAGCAATTTCAATCATTGTTCCCTCATCATTTCCTGCGTCGGGAACGATGATCAGGTCCGTCATCCGGAAAGGGTTCCGAACATTTTTCAATACAAAATCGAGCCCGAATTGACTGCCCGTTTCTTCATCGGAAACGAAGGCAAGGCCGATGGATGCCTCAGGCAGGATTCCTTCATCGAGAAAAGCTTTTGCGGCAAACAGGGATGAGACCATGTCCTGCTGATTGTCTTCGGTGCCCCTCCCGTATACCCGTCTGCCCTTAACAGAAACTCTGTATGGATCGCTGTCCCAGAAACTTAGTTCTCCGGGGGGAACGATATCCAGATGGGTCAGGATCCAAACCGTCATTTCAGGATTGCGGCCGGGAAGTCCAGCCAGGATATTGGGCCGGCAGCCTGATGGAACCCTGGCATCGGGGGCGTTGATCTCTGTGATGTCTGGAAATCCCCATTCGCGCAATTGACACAATAGGTATTGCGCTTTTTCATATTCGCCCTGTCCTCCGCTGTCTGGGGAAAGAGCAGGCAATGCCGTAAACGCCGCCTGCATTTCGATCATAGCCTTTTCATATGTATCGATCCGCGTGGACAATTTGTGGAACAAGTCTCTGTCAATCATCGCTCATCAAACCTCATTCTGAAACTTCATATAACCCTTCTTTGAAACCCTGGTGCGGTAACATAAACGATTCAGTCAGTTTTAAAAATTTCTTCCCGGTTGAACTTTCCAAAGGATGAAAGAGGCGCTTCGAATTTTGTCTCCGATCCAACCACCAGAATGACGGTTTTATGCAGATCAAGATATTTTGAAGCCATTCGTTTTACATCCGTCGCGTTGACTGCCGTAATTTTTTCTCGATAAGACTCCAGGTAATCGGAGGGAAGATCCAGATATTCCAGCATCATCTGCTGGAAAACCACATCATCGGCTGTTTTGAAAGTAAAGATGAAATTATTCGAAATAGCGCTTTTCGCCAATTGTATTTCTTCAGGGGTGATTCCCTCAGACTGAATCTTTTTAATAACATCTCTCATAATATTCAGGACCTGAATTGTAGAACCCGCTTTTGTAAAGGCATAGGCTTCAAAGATCCCGTAATCTTTCCGGCCGGCGTAAATACTGCCCGAACTGTATGCGAGGCCGCGTTTGGTTCGTATTTCCTGAAACAGTCGAGATCGGAAGCCGCCGCTTCCAATGATAAAATCAAGCACGGTAAAGGGATAAAAATCAGGATGCGTGATGGCGGGGCCAAGATGGCCGTAAATAATGATGGATTGAGGAGTTTCTTTGGAAAGAAGCGACAGGGAGGAGGCTTGCACACCGGCAGGGGGAGGAAGCGACTTTAGGATGCGATTCCCTGTCCGCAAGGCGCCGAAATGCTGATCCAGCTGCACAAGGGCGTCGGCGCCGGTGATATCTCCGGAAACGGTCAGGATTGTATTTTGGGGAGAAAAAAATTCACTGTGAAAAGTCAAAAGGTCCTGCCTGCCGATCTTTTCCAGGGATCCGAAGGTGGAAAGCCTTCCTCTGGGGTCGTCTTTGTATATGAGCTTCCGATACTGGCGAAAGGCCAAATCGTCAGGATTATCTGCGATGCGTCTCAATTCTTCGATTTTGAGATTTCTGGCGATCTGCAATTTCCCCTGTTCAAACGCAGGTTTCAACAGTATCTGGGAAAATATTTCCAGAGCCCGGTCCAAATCCTTTTTCATCACGGAGAGCGTAAAGATCGTATATTCCAGATTGACACGGGAACGGATTTCCGCAGCCATAAAGGCCAGTGAATCATCGACTTCATTACCGGTCATGAACTGCGTTCCCCCGGTCAGCATGACGCTTCCGGTCAATTCCGCAAGTCCTTCTTTTCCGATGGGATCGTGAGCATGCCCTGCTTTGACCAGAGCAGTAATTTTGACCAGGGGCAGTTCATGGTCCTCCATAATGTGCAGACTGATCCCGTTCGATAAAACTTTTCTCTCGGCCTGTGGAAGCTCGAATTGTAAAGGAGAATATTGCAGGAAGTCGGGGTTGGGCGGAGCATCGGGCTGGAGAGGGTATGCAGAAGAAGGTTCCATGCATGCGAGGCTGAAAATGAAGACCATGAAGAGGATCACGATAAAATTTTTCATGGATAACTATCCTGTCTATCTGGAAGGGGTTTGGGGGATAAGCATTGCGATTGTCTTATTGTTATCGGTAAAGTACTTTTGAGCGACTCTGAGAATGTCATCGCGAGTGATTCGATCTATTATTTGATTGTGATGAACGATGTATCGATAGTCACCCGCAACGGTTTCAAAATATGACAACATTCCTGCGAGAGCTGCATTGGAATCCAGGCTTCTGATGAAGTCGGCCTTGATTGTGTTTTTTACCCTGTCCAGTTCTCGTTGGTCGACTGGTTCTTTTTTTAATCTTTCCAGTTCGTTGACAAGGGCGACTTCAAGTTCGGCCAGCGTATGAGGATAACGGGGGGCGGCGTAAATGGTGAAAAGATTGTCATAGCGGGCGCCCGGCATTCCATTTGTCGTCCAGACAGTCTCTGCAAGAGCTTTTTCCTCCACAAGAGTTCTGTATAAGCGTGAAACCCTGCCGTCCGTAAGCATGGTCTGTATCACATCAAAAACATAATCATCAAAAGAGGGAAGCGAAGGTTTACGATATCCCATAATCAGCCGCGGATTGGCATCGAAAGTAATTTTTACTCTGCGTTCCCCCAGTTGTGGAGGTTCTGCCGTAACGGGATGAAAATGCCTTTCCCCGGAGGGGATTTCTCCGAAATATTTCCTGATAATCCGCAGAACAGAAAGATGATCGACATGGCCGACCACGGCAATGACGGTATTATCGGGAGTGTGATATCGTCTCAGGAAATATTCCAGGTCATGCATATTCAGATAGCTCATGTCATAAGGCCATCCCAGAATGGGGCGGCCATAAGGGTGAGCTATGAAGGCTGCGGCCATGAATTGCTCAAAAAGTTTACCATCCGGGTCGGATTCGATGCTTTGCCTGCGCTCCTCCATGATGACCTTTCGTTCGCTGTAAAACTCCCTGAATACGGGAGATACCATCCGTTCCGACTCGATCCGCGCCCAGAGTTCCAACTTGTTGGAAGGCAAACTGACCTGGTAAGTCGTTACATCCTGACCGGTTGAAGCATTGAGGCGCTCGGCTCCGTTTTCGGTATAAAGGCGGTCAATCTCATTGGAATGAAACAAAACGCTATGATCGTTTTCAAGTTTTTCCAGTTGGTCGCTCAAAGATTTTATCCTTGACCGATCCGCTTTTTCACCCTTCATGCTTTCCCTGTCCAGTGCCTGTAAGGTCCTTGCAATGTCATCAAGAATCGTTTTTTCCTTAGAGTAATTTTTTGCCCCAATCGTTCGAGTCCCTTTAAAAAGCATATGTTCAAGGAAGTGCGCGGTCCCGGTTTTTCCACTTGGCTCGTCGACGGCGCCCACTTTATGGCAGATATACAGAGAAACGGTCGGGCTGAAATTTCTTTCGACAATGAGTACTTTCAGCCCATTTTGAAGTGTAAATCTTTTAACCTGCTTTTCCAGATCATAAGCAAAGCAGGATGCTGAGAAAAAAAGAAGAGAGAGCAGGCTGGAAACTAAAGCCAGGGAAAAGGCGAAGACCCGCGCCTCAGAGATGGCTTTTGCATTAAGGCAGTCAGAGAAAAAAAGGGAAAGTCTCGGAAAAATCATTGGGTTTTTATCCCCTTGTTTTTAATGAAATCATAGATGCGGAAAACTGAAAACAACAAACCTGTCAGGCTGATCAGGATAATCAGATTTGAAGCGAAAAAATACATAATAAACGTCTGAGGATGCGTTAAAGAATACGCGTTGAACAGATTGTCTATTCCCATAATCAGAAAAAGGATGGAGCAAAAACCGACCACTCCTGTTTTAAGCCAGAAAAAAAACATAATGAATCCGTTTTATCCCGACAAGACCGGGATCCCCCCTTTACTATCCGGTTTGTACATAATGAGTGAAACGTACGGCTATCAGTTGTTCATGCGTTCGAGAAATTCAAACTCCATCGTTAAATAGAATCCAGGATCTTATCAGCGATCCCGCTCAACAGCAACTCTGAAATTTATGATGCTCCAGGATCATTAGTGGTCCTCCTTGTCTGCACCTTCATGAAAAGCAGCAATTCATGATAATCGCTTTCCTCAGTCTTTCAGGCCGGGCTTTGCACGGCGCAAAACGTTCATCAGGAATCCGGAAGAGGGCCCGCTTTGGAAAAGCAATGGGAAAAGTCGGGTCAGATCAGGTATCTGATCTTCCGCGCCTGATTGTATTTTTGAGTTTCCGGTAATCTTCGCAGGAAAAGTGTTCATGCCTACAGGGAAGCAGAGAATTGTTGTGAAATAAAGGCTCGTTTGCGATATCGTAGCTCGAGGTTTCAACAGCCTTATTCCAAAGTGCTGTTCCGGGTATCGGCGAGAATTCCGCCAGGATGGGCCTGGCGCCCAGGGAAAGAACAAAGCGAATGCTTTCTTCAACCTCCCGGGCATCCTGTTCCGGAAGACCGCAGAGAAGGTACAGGCCGATATCCTGAGGCGCGTAACCGGCTTCTTTTAAATAGGAAAATGCGCTGTGCAAGTGCTCGTTCGAGACTTTTCCGCCTGTTCTCAACTGTCGTTCAAAATCTGAAGTTTCAAAGCCGAACCGCAGAGTGCGGAACCCGGACCGATACATCAACCGGCTGATCTTTGCCGTTATCGTTCGCAGATGAAGTCCGTTCGGACAATGAAACTGGCACGACAAGTCTCTGCGGATGATTTCCTTCATCAGGGGTATAGCCGTGTCCTCGGAGTTTATGAGAAAAGCATCGTCATAAAAGGAAAAATGACGAATTCCGAAATTTCGGTTCCAGAACGTTATTTCTTCGGCGACATGATTCGGGGAGCGTCTTCGAAAACTGCTGTTCAGGATATGGGATGCGCAATAGGTGCATCGAAAGGGGCAACCGCGCGAGGTCATTATGGGTAATTGTTCTTTATACGGAAGCAGGTCAAAAGCAGGGTAGGGCAGCGAGTCCAGTTCCGAAAGAACAGGAAGATATTCAATTTTTCGGTGCAGTAAGTCCTCGATAATAAAACGGATCTGCAGCTCTCCTTCCCCGGTCAGTACATAATCCGCCCCGGACTGTAAAGCGTGTTCCGGGCAGAGTGTCGCGTAAATGCCCCCCAGTATAACAGGAATGCCAGGAAATATTTCCCGGACGATCCTGATGACGTCAAATACCCCCGGATACCAGTAGGTCATCAGGGACGTAATCATGATGAGATCGGGAGGAGTGCGGGAATTCAATTCATGCCTGAAAATACGGGGCGTAATGCCGTAGCGGTAATAGTTGCGCGGAAAATCCTGCAACGGTTCCGGTTTTGGAATCCTTTCCTTTGGGTAATGTCCCTGGCCGAAAGCTTTCCTCCTGGGTTTCTTGATATGTTTCTCCCCATCGAGACCGGGATGACAGGGATTCATGCAATCGATCAATTGCACGCCAATGGAATTTTTTCTGAGGATGCCGGCCATGTATAAAAGCCCCAGTGGCTTGCTCCAGAAATCATAGGCCGCAAAATCATAAATCCAGGGGTTTATAAGAAGGACGTTGGTGTTCATTTGATCAATTTAATATGATGAATTGACCTCGTCTCAAAAAAACGAGACGGGAATCCGGTTCTTATTCTCAAAAAATATTTGTTTACATCATTTTACGTGCAAGATTTTTGAAAGCTATCGATATTATGGGAAGAACATTCGGATATAAATACTCTGCGGACACCTTTTTCAAATCAGATACTTCCGTAAATAGGCCAGTCAGCTTTGAATATGCCGTGAATAGTTTTAATCGGGTTTGTCACTCTCTTGCAGCTTGCCTGAAAAGTCAAGATAAAGATTGCAAACCGGAAAGCTTGAATTCAGCAATAAGAGATGACTCAATAGTTGGGTTAAGCGGGAAAGGCCAAATTCATTCGGTTCCTCAACAAGATTAATTTCTTGAAGTTGCCGGATAGAACTGCTATATTTTGACATTAAAAATAATCCGTGATTACAATTACTTATCAAAGGAACAAAGAATATGCTTAAGGACAAAAAAATAGTTCTGGGAATAACAGGGGGTATAGCGGCGTACAAGGCGGCGGAACTGACTCGACAATTGATTAAAAACGGAGCGGAAGTGAAAGTGATCATGACTCGTCATGCCACGGAGTTCATTACCCCGTTGACGATGCAGACCCTTTCGTGTGGTCCTGTATTTCTTGATATGTTTGCTTGCATCAAAGACTTCGAGATTGCCCATATCGCCCTCGCGGATTACGCGGACCTTCTGGTCATCGTTCCCGCGACGGCCAATGTGATTGGGAAGATTGCCTCGGGCATCGCGGATGATCTGCTTACAACAACGGTCATGGCTGCAAAAGCGCCCGTTCTGATCTGTCCAGCAATGAATGTCAACATGTTCGAAAATTCCATCGTTCAGGAAAAAATCAAGGATCTGGGCTCTCATGGATTTCATATTCTATCTCCGGCAGCGGGTGAACTGGCCTGCGGGACAGAGGGCAAGGGGCGGCTTCCCGAGGTGCCTGACATTATGGAAGAAATAGAATATCTGTTAACCGAAAAGGACCTGATGGGGGAACATATCCTTGTAACGGCGGGGCCGACAAGGGAACCTTTCGATCCCGTTCGATTCATTACCAATTATTCATCAGGAAAAATGGGATATGCCATCGCGACGGTTGCGCGCCGGAGGGGGGCGACCGTGACCCTGGTCAGCGGCCCGACCCATCTGTCTGTTCCTTCAGGTGTTGAATTTCTATCAGTTTCGACAGCCCGGGAAATGAGGGATGCCGTACTTGCGAATCTGCCGGAAGCGACGGTGGTGATCAAAGCCGCCGCGGTGGCGGATTACAGACCGGCTGTCCGGGAGCCACAGAAAATCAAGAAAAAGGACGACGATCTGACGGTAAAACTGGAAAGAAATCCTGATATCATTCAGGAGATCGGAAAGAAGAAGCAGAACCGCATTCTTGTCGGTTTCGCTATGGAGTCTGAACATCTTGTAGAAAATGCAATTGCAAAAATGGTTGGAAAAAATATGGATTTCATCGTTGCCAACGACCTGACAAAGCAGGGCGCCGGTTTTCAGGGCGACACCAATATCATCAGTATCCTGGACCGCGATGGAGAATTTCAGGAACTGCCGCTCATGGACAAGATCGAGGCGGCCGCGATTATCCTGGACAAGGTGAGGAAGATCCGGAACAGTCAGCTTAACAATCCCGAAAAAGAGCGGGATCCTTTTTCTGCTTCGTGGAAGACCGCCGGCGATAAAGACCACCTCCAATGAATTGTGATTGAGATGAACGAATCGGATATCTTGAAAGACGAATTGTACACGCTGGTCCGTTCCTTAAAAAACCAGATCGAGCTTGCGTGGGAACTTCGACATCCTTTATCGTGGACGACGGCGGAGGGAGATCAGAAATCGCCATTCCTCGGAATGAAGCTGGCCTCAGGGGTGCATGAACAAGATGTGAAGGAATCGTTGATCTCCTCCGACATCACCGGTCCAGCGGACAATCCCCTGGAAACACTGGATGATATTCGACGTGACATGGAAGCGTGCCATCGCTGTCCCCTTGAAAAAACGCGGAAAAATCTTGTCTTCGGCGAAGGCAATCCCCACTCGGAACTGGTTTTCGTGGGAGAAGCGCCCGGCGCCGACGAAGATCTTCAGGGAAGGCCCTTTGTGGGACGCGCCGGTCAGCTCCTGACCAGAATTATCGATGCCATGGGACTGAAAAGGGAGGATGTCTATATCTGCAACATCCTGAAATGCCGTCCTCCGGGAAATCGAAATCCCCTGCCCGAAGAAATCGAAGTTTGTGAACCCTGGCTGATCCGACAGCTGGAAGCGATCCGTCCACGGATAATCTGCGCTCTGGGCACCTTTGCGGCTCAGACCCTTCTCAAAAAGAAGGGAATTCCTATTACCGTTCTTCGTGGACAGTTTCATGACTATCATGGAATTAAACTGATGCCTACCTACCATCCCGCATATCTTCTGAGGAATCCGGGAGCAAAAAGGCAGGTTTGGGAAGATGTACAGAAAATCATGAAAGTTCTGGAAGCGGGTCAATAAATGGAAAACAGGATGAAACGCTTACGTCAAATCTTTGCTTTTTTGTCGGGATTGCTCATTTTTTTCATGCTCCTGGGAATCTGCTTTGCGGCCCATGACGAGGAAAAGAAACCCGTCTTCGACGTTATCAGAATCAATGCAGCGATTACCCCTCCTGTAGCTGATTATATTCTTCAGAGTCTTGATGCGGCGGGAAAAGCTGGGGCTGATGGCCTCATTATTCTCCTGGATACCCCTGGCGGACTCGATCTGGCGATGCGGGATATTGTGAAAGGAATCCTCGGGGCGCGTATACCCGTAATTGTTTATGTATCTCCGTCAGGAGCAAGGGCGGCCTCAGCGGGAATGATCATCACCATTGCCGCCCATGTCGCGGCGATGGCGCCGGGAACCAACATCGGCGCGGCCCATCCTGTAGGAATCGGCATTGGCGGCGGATCTGACAAGGTCATGATGGAAAAGGTGGAAAACGACGCTGTTGCGTATGCCGTGAGCATTGCGAGGCAGAAGGGAAGGAACGTCGAATGGGTGGAAAAAGCAGTCCGGAAAAGTGAATCGATTCCAGCCGATGAAGCCCGGCAGACTCGGGTTGTCGACTGGGTTGCCGGAGATCTGAATGCCCTGCTGGAAATGATGAATGACCAGGAAGTTCAGATCCAGGGCGGCGTGAAGATCATCAAGACCAAGGGCGGCATTCTGCGGGATCGGAAGATGAATCTCCGGCAGAAGGTGCTGACGACTCTGAGCGATCCCAATATCGCTTACATCCTTCTGCTTGTCGGGCTGGCCGGCCTTTATTTTGAATTCGCTCATCCCGGGGTGATTCTTCCCGGCGTGATCGGCGGCATTTCGCTGATCATGTCTTTTTTTGCGCTGCAGACTCTTCCAGTCAATTACGCAGGAATTGCGCTGATTCTTTTCGGCCTGATTCTCTTTATTGCTGAGATTAAAGTGATCAGCCACGGGCTGCTTTCGCTGGGAGGCGTCATTTCTCTTTTCCTGGGATCACTTCTGCTCTTTGATTCCCCCGAACCGGCACTTCGGGTTGCTCTGAAAGTCATGATCCCGGCTTTGATCATCACTTCATCTTTTTTCATTTTTATTGTGAGTCTGGTTATCAAAGCGCAGGTTAGAAAAAAACATACCGGCATTGATGAATTAATAGACGCGGAAGGAATTGCCCTGACTGATATCCATGAAAGCGGTAAAACCTTTATTCGTGGTGAATACTGGGATTCCTGGAGCGAACATCCGATTGAAAAAGGTGAAAAAGTCAGAGTTGAGCGCGTTGAGGGGATGAAAATAAAGGTGACGAAAAAATAATTTGTATTAACAGGGGAGGATGGATTATGTATACGCTTGTTGTTCTGGTCGTTCTGGTCGTCATGTTTCTCGCGTCGGCTATACGGGTTCTCAATGAATACGAACGTGGTGTAATTTTTCGACTGGGTCGGGTGATTGATGTAAAAGGGCCGGGCCTGATTATCCTGATTCCCGTTGTGGATCGGATGATCAAGGTCGACATGCGGACAATCACCATGGATGTACCTCCTCAGGACGTGATCACACGCGACAACGTTTCGATCAAGGTTAATGCCGTTGTTTATTTCCGGGTGATGGATGCAAACTCGGCCGTTATTCAAGTGGAGAACTTTCTTTATGCCACCTCGCAGCTTGCCCAGACCACCCTCCGCAGTGTATGCGGACAGGTTGAACTGGACGAAATTCTATCTGAAAGAGAAAAAATCAATCTTCAACTACAGGAAATTCTTGATCGGAGTACAGATCCCTGGGGAATCAAGGTTTCTCTTGTCGAGGTGAAGCATATCGATCTTCCTGAAGAGATGAAACGGGCAATGGCCAAACAGGCGGAAGCGGAACGGGAACGGCGGGCAAAGATCATAGCGGCGGAAGGTGAATATCAGGCGGCGCAGAAGCTCATCGAGGCGGCAGCGCTGATGAGCACCCAGCCCATATCTGTGCAGCTCCGTTATCTGCAGACTCTGAACCAGATCGCTGCAGAAAATAATTCGACAACGGTTTTCCCCGTTCCCATCGACCTCTTCGGTCCCTTCCTGAAAGGAAAAGACAAAGAATGACTCCGAAGGGAAAGGTAAAAGCTGCATAGGATAGGGAAAAAAAATTGAAAGACAAAAGTGCCATTTTGACAGGGGGGTTGGTTCTGATTGCCCTCGGTATCCTCATTTTTCTGCAGAAAACCACAACATTCGGATTTGATCGGAGCTGGCCCATTTTTTTGATCGTGATCGGCGGTGGAATACTGATAAAGAGATTAGGTGATCTTGGAGGCTGGATCATTGCCGCCGTTGGGGTCGGATTTTTTCTGCTCAGAAATGGGCATCTCCACCTGGGTGAATTATCAGCCTATGTTTTGCCACTGTCACTAATACTGGTGGGGGCGGGCATGGTCTGGAAGCATATCAGGTAAATACGGGTCAAAGGGCGGTACAAAAAATGGACAAAAGAATTCTGATATTATGTGATTTTGACGGCACGACCTGCCTCAATGATATTGGAAATCAAATTTTGAACCGTTATGCAAAAGGATGGCGGGAAATCGATCGGGCATACTGTGCCAATAAAATCGGCTCGCGCCTTGCCTATCTGCAGATACAGCCTTTATTCCACGGAACTAAGCGGGAGATGACGGACTATGCTCTGCATCACGAAAAAATCGATCCTCACTTTCAGCCCTTTTACCAATCCTGTAAAGAAAAAGGCATAGACTTGAAGATAGTTTCCGACGGCCTGGATTTTTATATTGCTTCCGTACTTCGTAAGTACGATCTGCAGGAAATCGAATTTTATTCCAACAGGGTTGTCTTCCAGAGCAATGCAACCCTGTCCATAGAATTTCCCTCCCCCCGCAACGGCTGTCATCTTTGCGGAACTTGCAAATCAACAATTCTGAATTTTTACCGGGAATTTTATGATCTGATTATTTATGTGGGGGACAGTTATTCCGATGTCTGTCCGGCCATGATTGCCGATCTCGTGTTTGCGAAGCCCATTCTTTCCGAGAAATGCCGTAAAAACGGGAAGGCCTGCATTGCTTATGAAAATTTCCGGGATGTAGGGGAATATCTGAGCAAATTTCTGGAGGAGCCGGCAGGCGACGAAGAATCGCCATTCTGGGATGTTGCAACAAGACAGGGAAACTCGCGGCATCAGGAGAATCTCTGAAATATTGCCGTTTTTGTCACTGTAAAGCATTTGTCTGAATTTAATTGCTTCCTGTCCTGCTGGTTTTTAAATCTCAACGGCTCATGCAGCATCTCAAATCGCCAGAATCAAAAAATGCAAAATTCTAATTTGTAATGAAGTAGCTATTTTTGAGGTAAATAAGTAATAGGAACCGGACAGGTTCTGCGTTCATCAAAAATATACACGACTGCCGAGGAGTATAATGGATAAAAAGCGAAACAGAACAGGCGCGCTTCGCTCTTTTTTATTTGCCTGCGTCATCACAGCACCGATTCTGATATGCGCCTGCAGTCACTATATGGCCAGGCCATCCTTCGGGGAAGCAAATGAATATTTCAGTCAGGGAAACTATATAGCCTCTCTGAGTAAATATGAGCAGATAATGAAGAAATATCCGGCGGCAGGAGACAGGGTTCTTTTTGAGATGGGTATTATTTACGCATACCCTGGAAATGAGCAGAAAGATTATCAGAAATCACTGGAATGTTTCCAGAAGCTCCTGAAGGATTACCCGGAGAGCCGGTACAGACAGGACAGCGTGGAGATGATCGCTCATGTCGATAATGTCGCGATAAAAGATAAAAGGATTATCGCTCTGCAAAAACAGATTACGACTCTCGAACAGGAGCTTAAGGGCAGGGATAATGAGGTTGCTGCATTGAGAAAAAAAATTGAAGCTCTTGAACGTGAACTCAAAAACAGGATTTCTGCAATCCCGAATATGCCGGCGGACCGGATACTGATTGAAAAGAGAAAACGAAGATTGACATTGATCGCAAGGGACAAGGTGCTCAAGATGTACAAGATAGCCCTGGGAGGTAACCCGGACGGTCCGAAAATAAGACAGGGCGATAACAAAACCCCCGAGGGGACCTACATAATCGATTCAAGGAACAGGGATAGCCGATATCACCTCGCCCTTCACATTTCCTATCCAAATGACGAAGACAGAAAACGGGCAAGGCGTTTGGGTGTCTCGCCAGGTGGCAATATCATGATCCACGGTCTGAGGAACGGTTTTTCGTGGATTGGAGATTTTCACACAGCAAATGACTGGACTAAAGGGTGCATTGCCGTTACGAATGAAGAGATAGAGGAAATTGCCCGTTTAGTGCGAAATGGTACAATTGTTCACATTTTGCCATAAAATGCCTCAATACCATATCACAATAATTGGATCTTATTTGGCCCATGAACCGTAATTTTAAACCTGAAAACATATTCAAAAGACTTCGTCTTGTAACAGTTGCATTTATCTTTATCTTAACTTCCCATGGATGCGCCGTACTGTACAACATTCCGGCTAAATCCCTGCCATCTTCAGGCGTTCCGGACGAAAGAATTGAACGAAATGATTTTTCCCTCACAAAAGACGCCGATGTCATCGGCCCGCTGATATACATGAGGCTTGAAAAAGAGGATACACTTCCTGACATCGCAAGACACTTCAGTTTGGGAATCAATGAAATCAGTGCAGCGAATCCCGGTGTGGATATATGGGTACCTGAGGCTGGTGAACGGATCATGCTGCCACTGAGTTTTATCCTGCCGGATGCTCCCAGGAAAGGCATCGTTATCAATCTGGCCGCCATGAGACTTTTTCAATTCAAAGGAGACGGCAAGTTCCTGACAGTGTCCACCTATCCGGTCGGGATCGGTTCTGAGGAACGACCGACACCTATGGGGCAAATGTATGTGCAGCGCAAAACAGCCCGTCCGACATGGCATGTGCCTGCTTCAATTGCTGAAGATCATCGGAAAAAAGGAGATATTCTTCCCGCTAAAGTTCCTCCGGGGCCTGATAATCCCCTGGGTGAATACGCACTGTATTTGAGTAATCCAAGTTATCTGATTCATGGAACGAATAAACCGGCCAGCATCGGTCTCAATGCAACCAATGGCTGCATAAGACTCTATCCGGAACACATAAAGAAACTGTATGAGAACACCCCGGTTAATACACGTGTATCCATCGTTAACCAGCCATATCTGGTCGGTCAGCGTAATGGTGTTGTTTACATGGAAGTCCATCCCTCATTGGAGAACTCTGCCGCGGCTGAATTAAACAGGATATATGCAAAACTGAAAACTGCTGAAAGAAAATCGGCTCGGAAGATTGACTGGAAAAAGGTTGGGGAAGTCCTGACCGAGGCACGGGGAATTCCTGTTCCCATATCTGGTCCCCCTCAGGAAAATGCCGACGGCGCTTTGAAAACGATAGAAGTCGCCCATCCGGTAAAATTGTATGGCAGACCGGAAATACCGGAGCTGAAGGTGGATTCGTGGTATGTCATGGCTGCTGACCAGAGCGATCGAACAAACGCGATGAGGATCGCTGCCATCATAAACCACCAGGGGCCGCAAATCCCGGCAAGGATTTTATCAAAGGGCAAAAGCTATCGTGTCATTGCCGGTCCTTTCAATAACCTCACTGATGCGAGAGATGCAGTCAAACGTTTGAAAATCGATTTGGACATCAAAGGCATTTTAATTGAACCTGCGGGCAAGTGATAGTTGATGACGTTTTTTCTGTTCATCGTTGCAATTTAAATAATACAGGAATACAATAACATGCAGGGGCGTGAGATAATTGTGGCAAAATTACATAGAATGTCGTATCTTCCTTTAAAAATTGGGGAGTCCTGGAAAAAATGGACAATGTGCTGATCGTATTTCTATTGAGATTATGAAAAGGGGTCGAAATAATCAGCGCTTCGAGGAATTCTTAACAGTCATTTTCATACGGTAAAATAAACAAAAAGGAGGTGATTAGAGGATGAAGAAAAGTGTCTGGATGATTTCAATCATGTTTTTCCTCTCTATGACTTTGGTGGGTTGTGCAACGAAGGGCGACTTAGAGAAAGTGCAGGCTCAGGAACAGCAGATTAATCTGAAAGCTGATCAGGCGTTGAAGGCGTCTCAGGATGCCAACGAGGCAGCGATCAAGGCAGCCGAGGCCGCCAAGATGGCTGAGGAGAGAGCGGTAGCCGCCGAGGAAAGAGCGAAAGCCGCCGAGGAGAGGGCTGAGCAGGCTGACACAATGTTCAAGAAATCAATGAGGAAGTAAGCCAATTTTTTGAGTGTGATCGTTAACTTTAACTGCAGGGTTACGGAAAGAGAGATGGCAGGATTTTGAAACCCTTCCATCTTTCTTTCCCTGCCCAGTGTTATATGAATTAAGTTTTTCCTCCTGTTAGAGCAGGGCCAGGCTGTCGGCCAGGGCCATACCGGTCCGGGTTGGCTGGAGGCGGCCGTTCACGATTTTCAGATGTCCTGCATCAAGAAGCAGTTCATAATCCCTTTCCTTTACAGACCATAGATTCCATCCGAATTTCTCTTCAAAATCGTCAAGATCTATTCCCGCGCTGGTACGGAACCCGAGGAAAAGAGCCTCGAATTGCAGTTCCTCCCTGGTCAAATTTTCGCAGAACTCCATGGGCAGTTTGCCTTGATTCAGACGCTGGATATAATCTTCCAAAGATCGAACATTCATCCAGCGCTTCTCTCCATCAAAGGAATGAGCGGAGGGACCGAGCCCAAGATAAGGAATATGATGCCAGTATTTCGAATTATGACGGGATATTCGGGAGTCTCCGCGGGCAAAATTGGAAACTTCATAGTGACAATATCCTGCTTTCTCAAGAAATTCCGACGTGTCCATAAATAATTCAAAAAGTTCGTCATTATCCGGCGTGAGAATAAGGCCCTTTTTGTAAGATTGCCCAAGAGGTGTCTCAGGTTCCACCGTAAGCTGATAACAGGATAGATGCGGAATCTGAAAGGTTAACGCCTGTTCCAGAGTCTTTATCCATGTATTGCGTTTCTGTCCGGGAATTCCATAAATGAGATCAATTCCGAAATTGCCGAAACCGGCCTGAAGGGATGCCTCAATGGCCCGGATTGCCTGCCTGCCGTTGTGCCTTCGGCCCAGAAATTCCAGGATACGGTTGTCGAAGGACTGCACCCCGATATTCAATCTGTTGATTCCCAGTGAGTACAGTTCTTTCATCACGGAAACCGAGATATCCGCCGGATTTGCTTCCAGGGTAATTTCCGCCTCTTTGGAAATTTTAAAGTGCTGGTGGAGATGTTCAAGAAGACGGTTCAGTTGATCCGGGCGTAAAACTGAAGGAGTGCCACCGCCAATATAAAGCGTGTCAAAGAATTTAAAAACTTTGCCGCGGAGGTTCATCTCCCGGCAAATCGCATCCAGAAAATCGGTAATCCTGCTCAGTTCTGTTACAGAAAAAAAATCACAGTATCGGCATTTGATTTCACAGAAGGGTATATGGAGATAGAGACCTGGATTATCCTCGGCCCTTCTCTTCCCGACCGGTTTGGAGGACTGACTCTTCGGTTTTTGCATGGAAATGAAGAAGTTATGGTGAACCTGCATGTCAATCCGCATCCGATTTCAATACGGATAGAAAAGCGCTCTGGGGTATGCTGACCTGCCCGATCATCTTCATTCGTTTTTTGCCCTTTTTCTGTTTTTCCAGTAGCTTTCGTTTCCGTGAAATATCCCCGCCGTAGCACTTGGCGATTACGTCCTTTCGAAACGGCGTAATCGTAGTTCGGGAAATGATTTCACCGCCGATTGCGCCCTGAATAGCGATCTTGAACATCTGTCGCGGTATTTCCTCCTTGAGACGTTCGCAGGCCTGGAGGCCGCGCGCACGAGCCCGATCCCGGTGAACGATCTGGGAGAGGGCGTCAACCCGTTCCCCGTTGACCAGGATGTCCAGCAGAACCAGTTGACTTTCCCGATAGTCGATCAACTCGTAATCAAAGGAACCGTAGCCTTGAGTGACAGATTTGAAGCGGTCATAAAAGTCATAGATCACTTCGGCAAGAGGCATTTCGTAAAGAAGTTCCACACGGCCGGGGCTGGGATAATTCAGAGTCGAATTCACTCCCCGCTTTTCCATGCATAGTTTCATCACAGCCCCGAGATACCGTTCCGGAAGCATCAGCGTTGCTCGGATGTAAGGTTCCTCGGAAAGTTCGATGGAAGAGGAACCCGGATAATGCGCCGGATTGTCAACATAAACGATGCTTCCATCCTTCAGGGTAAACCGGTAACGGACACTGGGAACGGAGAGGATAATCGACTGATCATATTCCCGCTCCAGTCTTTCCTGAACGACTTCCAGATGTAGAAGGCCGAGAAACCCGCAGCGGAATCCCTGCCCCAGGGCGGCAGAGGAATCCTTCTGATAGATGAAGGAGGCATCATTCAGTTGATATTTCTCCAGAGCGGCCTTGAGATCATCATAATCGTCGGAGGCAATGGGATAAATCGAGGCGAAAACTACGGGTTTGACCTCACGGAATCCCGGGAGCGGCTGTGAACAGGGTCGGTCATCGAGGGTGATCGTATCTCCCGTCCGCACGTCCGAAACGGTCTTGACGCCGGCAATGATATACCCCACTTCTCCAGCAGAAAGGCAGTTCCTCTTTTCCCGCTGAAGCAGAAAATGTCCCACCTCTTCCACCCGATAGGTTGCCGAATTGGACATGAAGCGAATGGTGTCTCCGCTTTTGACGGTGCCTTCCATAATCCGGCAGTGGATGATTGTTCCCCGGAAGGGATCATAGTGAGCGTCAAAAATCAGCGCCGCCAGCGGGGCTTCGGGATTGCCCCTGGGGGGTGGAACGCGCTTCACGATTGCCTCCAGAATATCTTGGATGCCGATACCTGCCTTTGCAGAGCACTTCAGATGTCCCTCGGAATCGAGACCGAGTTCGTCATCAATCTGTTCGATGACCCGTTCCACATCCGCTGAAGGCAAATCGATCTTGTTGATCACCGGGATGATTTCGAGATTGTGTTCCATGGCGAGATAAAGGTTCGCCACGGTCTGCGCCTGAACGCCCTGGGCCGCATCGATGAGCAGCAGAACGCCTTCGCAGGAGGCAAGCGCCCGGGAAACCTCGTAGGAAAAATCCACATGACCCGGAGTATCGATAAGATTCAGGCTGTAGGTTTTTCCGTCTTTCGCCTGGTAGGGAAGGGTGATTGCCTGACTTTTGATGGTGATTCCCCGTTCTCTTTCGATGTCCATGTTGTCCAGCATCTGATCCTTGAACGTTCGTTCATCCGATATTCCCGTAAACTGGATCAGTCGGTCGGCCAGTGTGGACTTTCCGTGATCGATATGGGCAATGATGCTGAAATTGCGTATGTGATCCATTGATATATCCTGTTGGAGATTTGTAAAATTCTTGCTCCTGTTTTCCTTTCGAATGAATTCAGATAAAAAAGCCTTCCGGAAGAGCTGGAAGGCTTTTTTTGCGTCAGAGAGAAGTTGAAGATCAGGAAAGCTTTTTGAGCAGATCCTCAGAAACTTCCTTTACACCGGGCAGACCATCGACTTCTATGACCTTGACCCGATCCTTGAAAAAATTGACGGCGGCCAGCGTACCGGTCTTGGTGTCGTAGTAAATGCCATGACGTTTTCCAATCGCTTCCTCATCCTGATCATCGGCACGGGTGCTCAGTTGATCGCTTCCGCACACCCGGCATACCATCTTGCCATCCTTCTCCGCCGGCTTGATGGCGTCGATGAAGATGTTGTTGGGATGATTGTTATCCACGGCACAGAGTCTTCTGCCCATGATCCTGTTTTTCGATGTCTGCCGATCGAGAACGATCTCAACGACATAGTCCAGTTTGATTCCTTCCTTCAGCAGGGCGTCCCACATCGCTTCCGCCTGTGCCAGATTGCGGGGGAAACCGTCGAGCAGCCAGCCGGTCTTGCAGTCGTCCTGTTTGATACGATTAAGAATCATGGGGATGGTGATCCCATCGGGAACAAGATCTCCCCGGTCGATATAGGCCTTGGCCTCTTTTCCCAGCTCCGTCCCCTTGGAGATGTTTTCTCGGAAAATGACCCCGGTTTCAATATGGGGGACGTTAAATTTCTTCTGTACGATAGCACCCTGTGTTCCTTTGCCACTCCCATTCGGTCCGAAAATGAGAATATTCATGCCCGTGAAGCTCCTTTCGTCTGAGAAATGCATTTTGTCAAAAAACTGCCTCCTTATAATTGATTAAACATCTTTTGGCAATGAGAAAATGAATCCCCACCCCTGGGAAAACACATCCGTGAATGGGACGCAAAAGATAAATGAAAACAGCTGATGAGGAATCGGATGAGAGGAGAGTGACATATCGGAAACAGGCTTAAGCGGTGCTGAAGAAAAAACACCGGGCTGTGGCACACTGCCACAGAACTCAGTGGGCTCAGGTGCTGCAGGAGGTGGAGGAACATGAGGAACATTCCGACGAGGAGGCGCCGCCGAATGTTCCGCCGAAAACGGACATAAGTTTTTCAACCTGGTCTGAGCTGCAGTCGGGACAGAGAACTTCTCGTTTTTCAGAAATCGAAAAAAACAGGACTTCAAAAACCTTTTTGCACTGCCTGCATCGAAATTCATAAATCGGCATAAAAAGATACTCCAAAAGCGGTCTTGTTCAAAAAGCCCGGTCTTCCTCGCATGGAAGAGACCATGCCGTTATTGAAAGCATGAAGTTTCATATAAATAATGCGTCACATCTTGTCAAGAAAATCAGGGGAGGCTCATGTAAAATATTCCAATGTCTTATTGACGACTTATCGGTGCTGTGTTAAGTACTCGGCAGCAGTGAAAATATTTTCCCGCAACTTGATCAATCGCCCCGGGGAAGAGGCGGAAAGGGAGTCGGCATGCCTATTTCAAATAAAATTCATGGACTGATCACGCGATCCTCCTGGATCAGAAAAATGTTTGAGGAAGGTTTGATTTATAAGAAAAAATACGGTCCTGAGAATGTGTATGATTTCACGCTGGGCAATCCTAATGTTCCGCCTCCCTCGGAGTTCGGAGATGCCCTGCTGGAAGTTGCCGCCCAGTCCATTCCCGGCAAGCATGGTTACATGCCCAACGCGGGCTATCCTGAAACCCGGGAAGCGATCGCCGCTTATCTGACTGCCAAATTTCACATACCCCTGACAGCTGATCACATTATCATGACCTGCGGCGCCGCGGGAGCTTTGAATGTGACCATGAAGACGATTCTGGATCCAGGCGATGAAGTGATTATTCCAACCCCCTATTTTGTGGAGTACGAATTCTACGTGGACAACGCCGGAGGGATAAGCCGCCTTGTTCCAACAAAGGAGGATTTCAATCTCGACCTGGAGGCGATTCGTTCAGCCTTTACGGAGAAAACCAGGGCCGTTCTGATCAATTCGCCGAACAACCCGACCGGGAGAGTCTACGACGAGGAAACCATCCGGGGACTTGCAGCCATCATCGAGGAAAAGGGCAGACTTTATAACAGAGCAGTTTACCTGGTTTCAGATGAGCCATACAGTGACATCGTTTATGACGGGATCAAGGTTCCCTTTATTATGGAGTGCTGCAAGAACAGCATCATTGCTTTTTCCTATTCCAAATGCCTTTCTGTACCGGGGGAGCGCATCGGATACCTTGCCTTGCATCCGGAACTTGCCGATCTGCAGGACGTCCTCAGCGGGATGATCTTCTGCAACCGGATTCTGGGATATATCAATGCCCCCGCCCTGATGCAGAGGGTGATATCCCATATTCAGGGGGTACATGTCAATGTGGAAGAGTACAAGAGGAAGCGTGATCTGCTCTGTGAAGGATTGAGCGCCTGTGGATATTCCTTTGCCAAACCGGAAGGAACCTTCTATCTCTTTGTGCGTTCACCCATAGCGGATGATGTGACTTATGTCCGGGCGCTTCAACTGCGTCGCGTTCTCACCACGCCGGGAATCGGGTTCGGCGGGCCGGGCTACTTCAGAATCGCATACTGCGTTGATGACGCTGCAATCACAAACGCCATGCCCGGCTTTGCAGACACGTTGAAAGAATATCAGAATCGATGAGAAATCATTGTAACTGTGAAGATTCAGGCGTGATCCTTTCATCAGGCTGAATTCCCCATGGCATGGCAGGGTCAGTCATTGAGATGACCGTCTCATGATGCTCTCTCGTCGTATAGGATGCGGAAGTCGTCAAATTCTCCAGTATACGTTTCCTCACAAACATCCAGATGTTCCACAATGGCATGAGAGGGTCCCTGGCGGCACCAGTCAATCAGGGCATTGACCTCCGGAGATCTTCCTTCAAAAACAGCCTCTACCCGACCATTGGGAAGATTTCTGACCCAGCCGTTGACGTGGAATCGCAAGGCTGCCTTGCGTGTATGGGCACGGAAAAATACTCCCTGAACCTTTCCTTTCACGTAAACATGAACACGCTTCATCATTTTTATTATTCAAACGATTCTTATATTTTGCCTGCCAATCTCAGAAATTCTTCCTCGCTCAGAATGGCGATGCCTGCTTTCTGCGCCTTCTGAAGTTTGGAGCCCGCGGCCTCGCCGGCCACCACATAATCTGTTTTTTTAGTCACGGTACCCGCCGCCTGACCGCCCAGTGATTCGACAATCTGCTTTGCTTCATCCCGGGTCATTCTGCTCAGGGCACCCGTAAAGACGAAGGTCTTTCCTGTCAGCGGGGCAGAGCGCGGGGAAATTGTCTCCAGAGGACTGACACCGGCTTTTTTAAGTTTTTCAATCACGCGCCGATTCGAAGCATTGCGGAAAAATTCTAAAATGCTGCTGCTGACTTCGGGTCCGATATCCCGGATCGCAAGAAGTTCGTTTTCCGTTGTGTTTATCAGAGCATCCAGAGTACGAAATCGACGGGCGAGAATTTTGGATATATGTTCCCCCACATGACGGATTCCAAGGGCAAAAATGATCTTGTCAAGTGAGGGGTGCTTTGACAGTTCGATGGCGGACAAAAGATTGGATACTGATTTTTCCGCCATCCGCTCGAGATTCAGAAGCGCGTCATGGCTCAGATAATAGAGATCCGCCGGGTCATGAATAAGCTTCTGATTGACTAACTGAGAAACCAGTTTGTCTCCCAGTCCTTCGATATCCATTCCGCCTCGGGATACAAAATGTTGAATATGCCTCCGAAGCTGGGCTGGACAGGACAGACCGATGCAGCGATGGGCAGCCTCTCCGGCGAGGCGGACGACCTCCGAGCCGCATTCCGGGCATGTATCAGGAATTTTAAAAGGTATCTCCCTGCCGGATCGATTTGATACGATAACCTTGACGACTTCAGGGATGACATCTCCCGCCCGCTGAACAAGAACAGTATCTCCAATGCGGATATCCTTCTTGTCGATTTCGTCCTGATTGTGAAGTGTGGCCCGGCTGACGGTGACCCCGCCCACTTTCACAGGGGTCATGAGGGCAACAGGGGTCAAAGTACCAGTCCTTCCCACATTGACGATAATGTCCCTGATCACTGTCGTCGCCTGCGTCGCGGCGAACTTGCAGGCCACCGCCCAGCGCGGACTGCGGGATACCGCGCCAAGACGAGTCTGAAGGGACAGATCGTCTACCTTGATTACCATCCCGTCAATTTCATAAGGCAGTTCATTTCTCAGGTCCTGAAGCTCGCGGTAAAATTCAATGCACTTCTCAATGCCTTCAACCTGACGGATAAATGGATTAACGGAAAATCCCCATTTCTTGAGGGCATGCAGCACATCGTGGTGATACGTGAAGGCCCGTCCTCTCACAATCCCTACAGCGTAACAGAACATCTTCAGGGGTCTTCTCGCGGTAATGGAGGCATCAAGCTGTCGCAGAGATCCGGCAGCGGCGTTTCTGGGATTGGCGAAAGGGGGTTCACCCGCGGCCAGCCTTCGTTCATTGAGCTTTCGAAAAGCCGCCGTTTCCATGTAGATTTCACCGCGGATCTCGATCTGTTCAGGCAGCCGTTCATCAGAGCCGTTCTGGATTTTCAGGGGGATTGTATGAAGAGTGCGAATGTTTTGAGTGACATCTTCACCTTTGGCGCCATCCCCACGGGTTGCACCTGTTGTCAAGACGCCGCTGCTGTAAATCAGATTAACGGCAACACCGTCAATCTTGGGTTCTACAACAAAGGAAAGCCTTTCCGAACTGTCCAGAAAGCGCTTTAAACGCCTGTCAAATTCCAGAATTTCTTCTTCAGAAAAGGCATTGGCCAGACTCAGCATGGGAGACAGATGAACAGCCGGGGCAAACTTGCTCAAGGGGGCGGCGCCGATCCGCCGGCTGGGAGAATCTTCCGTCAGCCATTGAGGAAACTGCTTTTCAAGGGCAATCAGTTCCTGGAGCAGGGAGTCGTATTCCGCATCGGAGATTTCCGGGTCATCCAGTTGATAATAGCGTCGATTATGATATTCGATCCGGGCTTTCAGATCTTCAATATTTTTGCGGGCGCTTTCGGCATCCATCATTATTTGACCAATCGGAGTTTTGGCTTATCTTTTGGAGATCCGGGCTTTTTCGGATCTTTGTTCTGCATTCGAATGAGCTGCTCATTGAAGATTTGATTCTTCACGCGAACAGCATTGATAAGAAAAAAAATAATGACGGACTTTTCCCAGTTCCGGGATGTTTCGAAGTGTTCCATCTTGTTCTTGTATTTTTCCCAGAGGCCAGAGAGGGAAGCCTCATCCAGATTCAGAATGGTTTCCGATATTTTATCCAGCGAAGACTCAAGCATGATCAAACTCCAGCAAATATATTCGCGCCAATTTAGAACAGCCATAACCGATATGTCAAATTCAAACATAATCCGATTTCATTTTCACATTGTGCGTTCGGAATTTCATCAGGCAGGCAGAAATCATGTTCACATAAAATTCTTGTATTTTGATCAGCGATGCCGATATAATTTTGTGCTTATTTTAAACAGAGACAAGAGGGCTTCTCAGGTGAAGATTGGTGTGATTTCGGATACCCATCTGCCCGGCTGCGATGAAAAGCTGAAAAGAATTGTCGACCGGTATTTTCACGATGTGGACATGATTATCCATGCCGGGGATCTTGTGGATATCCGTGTTCTGGATGCATTTGGCGACAGGCAGGTCAGGGCGGTTTGTGGAAATATGGATAACCTTTCGGTTCGACAGCGTCTTCCGGATCGTTTGATTCTTGACATCCAGGGATTTCATCTGGGAGTAATGCACGGCTGGGGAACAGCCGAGAACCTTGAAGAGAAGATATATCATCTTCTTGGTCCCGTGGACTGTCTCATCTACGGGCATACACATTATCCTGTAAACAGAGTGAAAGAGGGGGTGCTCTTTTTTAATCCGGGATCGGCATTGGATAAACGGTTCACTCGGGAAAATACGTTGGGAATTCTGAAGATCGGGGATCGGATCACAGGGGAAATCATCAAAATTGAAATTGAAAAAGAACAATGAATACCGTAATAGTAAGAGTCCGGCTGTTCAAGGATAGGGATTCTTTTGACACTGCCTGCGGGTGGCGACAGTAGAATCCGCATCGTTTTTAATGTCAGATATCGGCAAGGATAATAATTTATGAAATCAATATATGCTCCGTGGCGCATGGCCTATATCAAGGGTAAGAAGGTTGAAGGATGCGTATTCTGCAAGGAATCCGTTCGGGACGATCAATACGTTCTTCTGGAAGGCAAAACGGCTTTTGTCATGCTTAACGCGTATCCATACACCAACGGGCATCTGATGATCATTCCCTATCGTCATCTCGGCAGCCTGGAATTTCTGCTTCCGGAGGAGAGACTGGAAATGTTTGACCTCGTGGATATTTCGGTAAGGGTATTAAAGGAGGCCATGTGTCCGGACGGTTTCAATATCGGCATCAATCTCGGCAGAGCAGCGGGAGCTGGGATCGAAGATCACATTCATATTCACGTGGTCCCGCGATGGAACGGCGACACCAATTTCATGAGTGTGGTGGGAGGAATACGCGTTATCCCTGATGACATTCTCAAGTGCTGCGAACAAATCAAGTGCCTTTTCGATAAATATCGACCGGAGGAATGAGATGAAGATCCTTTACACAATCATAATCGTTCTGCTGATTCTCTTTGTCGTTACCTTTTCCCTGCAGAATACACTTCAGGTGCGTCTAGTTTATTATGATGTACTGGATGTCATCTTGCCTGTTTACATGCTGATTTTATTTGCCTTTCTGATCGGAGTGATTTTTACGGGCTTCATGGGTATTATCGAACGATATCGGTTGAACCGCACCATCAACCGTCTGAATCGAATGGTCCGGGATTTGAAGAGGGATGTGCGGGAAAATGAACCGCCTGTCGTCCGTGAGGACACTCGACAGCATGACCAGGCGCTGCAGAACTGATCAGGGGAGAGGATATGCTCAGGCTGCGGTCTTTCATCGTAACAAAGTACGGAGACCTGCATGCAATTCATAACCGATATCAATCTCGGACGGCTGGCAGTGCGGTTGCGCATGCTCGGTTTTGATACGATTTTTTACAGAGGAACCGCAGACCGAAATTTTCTGAGAATAGCACAGCAGGAAAACCGGGTCGTGTTGACGAGAAAAAGGGAGCTGGCGAAGCGACAATTTCAAGGGATTCTTGTCGTGGTTGAAAGCGACCGGGTTGAAAGACAATTAGAAGAATTACTATCGAAGCTGAATCTGAAACCGCAGTCCGACCGGTATTTCACCCTCTGTTTACGGTGCAACGTTCCTCTCCAGGAAATTTTGAGGGAGGATGTCGTAAATCGCGTACCACCTTACGTATATGAAAATTATTCCCGTTTCATGACCTGCCCCCGATGCGGTGCAATCTACTGGCCGGGAACCCACATCGAGCATGCTCGGAATTGGATCAGGGCGTTGCGCATTCCGTCTCGTCACCCCTGATTTTTTCCAGGGCGTGTTTTAAGGCAGGCAGAATAACGGCCAGATTTTCTCGAACCCCCCTTGGGCTTCCTGGAAGGTTGATGATCAGAGTCTGTCCCCGAATTCCAGCGACCGCCCGCGATATCATGGCATGAGGTGTTTTTTTCAGACTTTCCTGCCGCATCGCCTCCGCCATTCCTGGAAGAACCCGCTCAATCACTTCCAAAGTGGCATCGGGCGTCACGTCCCTCGGGGTGACGCCCGTTCCACCTGTCGTAACAATCAGATCCAGTTTCTTATTGTCGGCCAGATCAATCAGGGTTTGCCGGATTTGATCCTTTTCATCGGGAATAATCGCCGTTTCACTGATGAGGATGGAAAGCTCTTCCAGCATGCGAACAACTTCCTTTCCACTCAGGTCCTCACGTTCTCCCCTGGAACCTTTATCGCTCACGGTGACAACCCCTGCAGAAAACGACATGATCTCAAGCCTCTTCCTTTTTTGATTCCGCAATAATTTTTTCTGCCAGATGCGCCGGCACTTCTTCGTAATGAGAGTGCGAATAAGTAAATGTACCCCTGCCGCTTGTCATGGAGGTTAGATCAGGTGCGTATTTCAGGATCTCAGCCAGAGGGACCTGCGCCTTGATGATCTGATGAGGGCCCTTGCTGTCCATTCCCAGGACCTTGCCGCGTCTGCTGTTCAGATCGCCGATGACATCCCCCATGTATTCGTCGGGGATCTCGATTTCGATGTTGACGATCGGTTCAAGAAGGATTGGCTGACAGGCCATGATGCCTTTTTTGAAAGCCATGGACCCGGCGATCTTGAAGGCCATTTCCGAGGAATCCACGGTATGGTAGGATCCGTCAACAAGAGAGACCTTTATATCGACAACGGGATAGCCGGCAATCACACCATCCGCCATGGCCTCGACGATGCCTTTTTCCACGGCGGGACGGTACTGCTGAGGAATGACGCCACCCACAATTTTATCCTCGAATAAAAAGCCCTCACCGCGCGGCATGGGCTCGATATCGATCCAGCAGTCTCCGAACTGGCCTCGACCTCCCGACTGCTTTTTGTAACGGCCCTGGACGTTAGTCTTGCCTTTTATCGTTTCCCGATAAGGAACTTTCGGCTGTTTTAAAATGACTTCCACACCGAACTTCCGCCTCATCTTTTCCACATTGACCTCAATATGGACCTGCCCCATGCCGGAAAGGATCATTTCCTTCGTTTCCTCATTGCGAACAAAGGTCAGGGTCGGATCCTCTTCACTGAGGCGCAGAATGGAGGAGACGATTTTTTCTTCATCACCCCGGGCCTTCGGCTCAATGGCAAAAGACATGACGGCGGGTGGCGGCTCAACTTTTTCATAAATCACAGGGAATTTTTCCGCGCAGAGTGTATCACCCGTTACCGCCTCCTTAAGCTTGGCCACTGCGGCTATGTCGCCGGGTATAAGAAGTTCGGCAGGTTTCTGGTTTTTTCCTTCAAGATAGAACAAGTTGCCGAAACGCTCGCTCGTTTTGCGTGTCGAGTTGTAGACAGGGGTATCCGATTTTAATGTTCCTGAATAGACACGGAAAAGAGTCAACCGGCCGGCATATGGATCAGCAATCGTCTTGAAGACGTATGCAGAGAAGGGAGCGGTTTCATCGGGAAGCCGTTCCTCGATATCCTCCGTGCCCGGTTTCCGGCCGACAGCATGGCCGCGGTCTACAGGCGAAGGAAGATATCGGACAATGACGTCCAGCAGCGGGGTTATTCCGATATGCTTGAGTGCTGAGCCGCATATCACAGGAACAATGGATCCGGAAAGGACTCCTGCCTTAAGACCGTTTTTCATGTCTTCCACACTGATCTCTCCATCCTCAAGGTATTTTTCCATGAGGCTCTCATCAGACTCGGCGATGTCTTCCATCATCGTTTCCCGCAGACTTTCTGCTTCATCCTTCAGGTCCGCCGGGATATCGACAGTCTTGTATCCACCCTTGGGGCCTTCGAAAAAACAGGCCTTCATGGCGACCAGATCGACGACGCCCTTAAAGGATTCTTCGGCGCCGATGGGCAGGAAAATGGGTGTTACCTTCTGAATCCGGGTTTTGATGCTTTCCAGAGCCTTGGAAAAATCGGCGCGTTCCCGGTCCATCCGGTTTATGAAGATGATACGGGGAAGTTTGTAACGATCGGCATATTCCCAGACTTTCTGCGTCTGAAATTCCACACCGCTGACTGCATCAACCAGGATGACTGCGGCGTCAGCAACACGCAGACAGCTTCTTGTATCAAAGGCAAAATTGGAATCACCGGGGGTGTCCACGAGGTTGATTTTGTGCTTCTCCCAGTCCACAAAGCCTGTGGCGGCGGTGATGGAGATATGCTTTCTCTGCTCTTCCGGCTCGTAATCAAAAGAGGAGGAGCCTTCGTCCACCCGACCCGGTCTTTCAGTCTTACCACTGACAAAAAGAAAGGATTCGCAGAGCGTGGTTTTTCCGGTTCCGCCGTGTCCTACGATTGTGACATTTCTCAAACTCCTGGATTCGTATTTTGCCATGAAATCTCCTTTCGGTATCTTTCCATATCAATCATGAAACAGCTGTTTCCGCTGTGGCTCTTTAGCTTATTCCCTGTTTTAAAGTCAAGTCAAATTTAGCTCTTAGAGTCAATCCCTCACAATATTGCAGGCTGATTTTCCGAGTCAAAATGTACATGAAATCATTTTTAACGGGAAGCGGGCCATGCTTCATAATTGGATTGACAACGCCAAGGAAACACAGTATAAAATTCGACCCACAATGGATAACCATGCTCGCAATATGAACCCGCCTGTCGCACGAACGCGTTGTTTTTTCAATTTTGGAAAGTGATTTCAGAAATAACTCAACGTGCAGGTATTCCGGGAATTCCGCACAGATGAGATAGGTGAAGAGTGTACGAGAGGAAGAGATAATATGGCTGTTACAAAGAAAAAGATAAAGAAGGTTCTGATTGCCAACAGAGGTGAGATTGCTCTGCGAATCCTCCGGACAGTCAAGGAACTTTCCATGGATAGTGTCGTGATCTATGAAAAGCCGGACAGCGAAGCGTATTATATCCGTCTTGCCGACGACGCTATCATGATTGGTGATGGACCACGGAAGGATTATCTGGATATCGATAAGATCATCTGGGCAGCCCGGAAAAGCGGTGCGGATGCCATTCATCCCGGCTATGGGTTTCTGTCGGAAATTCCGGAATTTTCCGCGGAATGTGCGCGGGCCGGGATTGTTTTTATTGGTCCGCCTCCCGATGTCATCCGCAATCTGGGTAATAAAGTCGTAGCCCGGGATATAATCGAGAAGGCGAACCTTCCCTTTATTCCGGGAACAAAAGATTTATTCCGCGGTGACGCCGGACTTCGGGAAGCTATTGCCTTTGGACGCCGTTATGGTTACCCCGTGATGCTGAAGGCTTCTTCAGGGGGTGGTGGCCGTGGGATCAGGAAGGTCATCAACGAGGCCGACCTCGAGATTCAGCTGCCCCAGGCGAGAGCGGAGGCACTTTCCGCGTTCGGCGACGAAAACGTCTATGTGGAAAAATGCATCGAAGCACCGCGGCATGTGGAAATACAGATCCTTGCCGACTCTTACGGTAATGTCATTCACCTGGGCTCGCGGGACTGTTCCATCCAGAGACGTCATCAGAAACTCCTGGAAATCGCACCGGCAGATCTTCCCCCTGACGTGCTCAATGCCATGTACGGCGCCGCTATCGAAGCAGCCAGAGTCGCGGGATATGTCAATGCCGGAACGGTCGAGTTTCTTGTCGATTCCCGAACGAATGAATTCTGGTTCATGGAGATGAATACCCGCCTTCAGGTTGAGCATACGGTGACGGAAGAATTGACCGGCGTGGATATCGTCCGGGAACAGATCCGGATTGCCGAAGGTGAGCATCTGAGTATTCCCCTGGAAAGAATTCATTTAATGGGTAAGGCTGTTCAGGTCCGGATTAATGCTGAAGATCCCAAGAACAATTTCATGCCGGAAGGGGGAAAAAGGGTGGAAGTTTATCAGTCCGCCGGCGGTCCGGGAGTGCGACTTGATGGCCTGGTTTATCAGGGATATAAAATTCCCACGGAATACGATTCGCTGATGGTGAAAATGACCGTTCGCGGATTCAACTGGGAGCAGACTATTCAAAGACTGAAAAGATCCCTCGAGGGGTTTCTCATTGTCGGGCTCAAAAGCACGGTGCCATTTTATCTTGCGATCTGTGACGAACCCGATTTCCAGGCGGGGAAATTCGATACCAGTTACATCGAAACGCACCCTGAAATTTTCAATTACCCTGAAGCAGAGCGGGAAATTGCAAAACTTTCAAGGCTTATCGCCGAAACGCACGCAAAGAAGATCAATCCTTATGCCTATTAGCCTGCGGCAAATCGTCCGGCCGCCCGCCGATGACGCTTCGCAGAAAATTCAAGCCATTCCCGGCATTTTCTCTCTGATGGCGAGGAGGGGCTTTAACCTAAACTTAAAATGAAAATTAAAGTATATCCTATGAAGATATCCGAACATCTCCTTGAAGAACGAATTTCACCCCAAGACTTAAAGAAAAAAGGCGTTTCCTTTATTGTTGATAAAATCCGGCGATCCGAGGGGTATTACGTGACCAACACGGAGCGGGACCTCTCCCAGTCCGATTTCAAGAACCGGGTCATGCCCCATACACAGCTTCTCGTAGCCAGGGAACGAAATGAAGCAGGCTTTTTTTCCATTGAGATTACAGGCGGCGCCTCGATTCACGTTGACATGCTGCGCAAACAGATTAATCCCCTGGAAAAGCTGGAAGTATTAAGCGCCAACATGCCGGATACGCTTTTTCAGACCCTGTGCCGGGGGATAAACATGTTTGGATACCGGCCCTATCCAGAAAACGTGATCCGTTTGACGGTTCGATCCTTTGCCCGATACGTCCATATATGGAGGGTGTTCGATTTCCTGAACCACGTTTCGAACATGATCCCTGTGTTTGAAGAAGTGAGGGCGTCGGGCTGCCTTCTGGAGCCGGCCATCTGCTTTTCCACGGGTCCCGAACACACGGACGCCTATTATGTAAAAAAAGTCGGAGAGATCCTCGATGTTACCGGACCCGATATCCTGTTGGCCATCAAAAACCATGGAGGACTGGGGACACCCAAACGGATCGGCGAACTGGTGCGATCCATATTGAATGCCTACCCCGATCTGATTATCCATTATCACGGACACAACACGGATGGCGCGGATGTCGGCAGGATTGTAGAGGCTGTGCGGAACGGCGCAAAGATCGTCGATGCCGCGGACCATGCTTTTACCGGTTTTTACGGACCGCCTCCGCTGCTGACCGTTGTGGATGTCCTGCAGGAATATGGATACCGGCCATCCGGACTGAATCGTCAGGCAGTTATGGATACCTCAAATAAACTTCGACCGGAACGTGAATACTATAAGGACTTTGAGTCTCAGTTTCTTGGGTTTGATTCCACGGTCCAGATTCACAAACTGCCCGGGGGGGCAACCGGTTCGAGCTTTGAGCAGGCCGTGAAGGGGGGATTCCTGAACCGCATGCCGGAGATCCTGCAGAACGAACTGCCCCGCGTTCATGTTGAACTGGGGAACTGGTGGAGCGTCACGCCCGGGTCTCAAATTCTCTGGACCACCGCCGTCAATAATGTCCTTAAAGGGCAACGGTATAAGGAAGTCAATGACGACCTGAAAAATCTCATGCTGGGGCGTTACGGAGAACTTCCTTTTTATCGCCCTTCGGATGAAATTTATTGTTCGGTCTTTGGACCTGAATGGAAAAAAATAGTTGAGCAGGAATACGGCTTTCAGAAGGTGGAGGATATCGACATCGAAGTCGAGAAAAAGGTGCTGGAACACCGGTTGGGACGCGAAGCGACGGAAGACGAACTCGTCCTTTACCTGCAGCATCCCAATGACGCGGTGGATTTTTTCAAATTCGAAGCCAAATACGGCAAAACCTGGGTGCTGCCGCCAAAGATATGGTTTAAAAAGGGCGGCTTCAATCTGGGTGAAAAGTTCGAAATTCTCGATGCATTCGGAAAACTGCATATCATTGAAATCGGAACCCAGCGGAAAACAAAGACCGGTGACGCGATTACTTACATGCTCATCGATCACCATTCACAGCCCATCCTGACCGAATTGGAAGGTGAGGGACCGTCAGCGGCAAGAAAGATCCAGTTGACAGCCAAAGAGATCGACGCCCTGGCTCTGTCCGGCGACATCCGTTCACACATTACCGGTACAGTGAGCGAAATTCCTGTTTCGGAGGGAGATGAAGTGTCCGCGGGCCAGATCCTCATCATCCTTGAGGCGATGAAGATGTTGAACAATGTTGTTTCTGAAGTCAACGGCCAGGTTTCGGAAATTTTTGTTTCCCCTGGAGACAGGGTTGAAGTCGGCGCGCCGCTGCTGATGATAAAAAAAGCATAATGCTTTCAGGTTAATCGCTTCTTTATCGAATGGGAAAAAGAAGAGGAGCGGGAACCCGGTTTGTTCAGATTATGATATTAAGATTATGATGTTAAGTACAAAGATTCTTCGTTTAAAGAGAGAAGATCTTGTTCTTATACAATATATTCTTGAAGGATATGAAGGCATCTGTTCCATCTCTACGGTAGACTCTCGTGTGGCCTTGATCCGTGTCACTTTAATGCCCGGTTTGGAATCGGCGTTATCGGAAATCCTCGACCGGTTGCGATCGGAATTTAATTTCGAGGACGTTCCGCCGTCCTGTTCTGAATTCGAAGGCAAGTCGTCATGAAAGCACCGTTGAACCTGATCTCAGTCTCGATTTTTTTCCTTTTTCTGTCAGGCATGAGTTCTCGCTCAGGCCGGAACCCGGAAACAATCCCTCTACCTGAGAAAAACTTTACGGCAACTTTATTGACGTATCCGATATGGTTACGGAATGCCGAAATGTCAGCATTGAAGGCGGGACATACATTTCAGGAAAAAGAGGAGAGGGATTTCTTTCAATTCCCTTTGAAAATCTTACGTCAATTACTTTTTTTCATACCGAAGGAACATTAAAGGGAGTCATTAAACTCCGCACCGGAAGTTCCATAGAATTAATCATGAAAAAAGACAACGAAGCTTACGGACTGACCCGTTATGGAGATTTTCAGATTAAACTCGTGGATTTGAGAAAAATAATCCTGGGGACGCAGGCGTCCCGGTGGTGAATTCTGAAGATGCTGCCCCTCAGGAATGCAACAGTTCAGAGTTTGAATTGTTCACGTTACCACCCTGTACAATCATCACGACATCAAGATTTTGGTGTCGCCACTCCATATTCCCGGAATCTTTAAAATGGAAAAATCCCCGGACAGAACGCATTCCTCGGCAGACCCGCTGGTTGACCTTCAGGGGCACATTGAGCGCGTCAGTTACATCAATGAAGAAAGCGGTTATACCGTTGCCCGGGTGAAGGTATCCGGCCACCGTGATCCGGTGACGGTGGTGGGCGGCATGATGAACCCCACGCCCGGGGAAAAGGTCCGGATGAAGGGGGAATGGACGAATCACCCCCGGTTCGGGGAACAGTTCCGTCTCGTGTTCTGCGAATCTTCCGTTCCGGCAACGGCCGTCGGCATCGAGAAGTATCTGGGATCGGGGCTGATTAAAGGGATTGGCCCCGTCATGGCACGGCGGATGGTGGAGAAGTTCGGCGAGGCCACTCTGGAAATCATCGATCAGGATAGTGCCCGCCTTCAGGAAGTGGAGGGCATCGGTGAAAAACGGATCACCATGATCCGCAGGGCATGGGAAGAACAGCGGGAAATCCGGTCCATCATGATTTTTCTTCAGTCACATGGGGTCAGCGCAGCCTATGCAGCCCGGATCTTCCGTCAGTACGGCAATGCCGCCATAAAGGTGCTTCAGGAAAACCCCTATCGCCTTGCCACGGATATCTTCGGAATCGGGTTTCTCACGGCCGACCGAATCGCTGAAAAGATGGGCTTTGCCCGGGATTCCCATCTCCGTGCGGAAGCGGGAATCCTCTATGTCCTTCATGAACTTTCCGAGGAGGGCCACGTCACTTACCCTGCCGGGCCGCTGATCCGAAAATGTGAGGAAACCCTCGAAATCGATCGGAAATTCATCGCTGCGGCTCTGGAAGGGATTGCCGGAGAGCGACAGATCGTCATTGAAGACGGAGCATCTTTCCCCGAGGCACTCCCGGACCGGACCGTTTCCCTGGCAAAATATCACCTTTCGGAAACGCAGACCGCAGCCAGGCTGAGGATTCTGCTGAACACTCCGTCAGCTCTCCGTGAAATCGAAACAGAGAAGGCCATCGCCTGGGTGCAGGAAAAATTATCCCTGACTCTGGCGCACAACCAGATCGAGGCGATTCGTGCCGCCGTGTCGAATAAGCTGCTGGTCATAACCGGCGGACCGGGGACAGGGAAAACCACGATTATCAATGCGATCATTCGCATTTTTTCCGCATCGGGGACCAAGATTCTGCTGGCTGCGCCCACGGGGAGGGCGGCCAAACGAATGAGCGAAGCCACAGGGATGGAGGCGAAGACGATTCACCGGCTGCTGGAATACAGTCCTCAGAAGGGTGGATTCCAGAAAGACGACACATCCCCCCTGGACTGCGAGATGCTGATCGTGGACGAGGCTTCGATGATCGACATCATCCTGATGCAGCACCTTTTAAAGGCCATTCCTCTTCCTTCCACTTTCATCATGATCGGGGATGGCGATCAACTTCCCTCAGTGGGAGCGGGCCGCGTTCTGAATGACGTGATCGAATCGGGTTGCCTGCCTGTGGTGGAATTGCGTGAAATCTTCCGTCAAGCGCGGGAAAGCTCCATTATCAACAATGCCCACGAAATCAACCGGGGGAAATTTCCCCGCCTCCAGCCCCCCGGAGACCGGTTGGATGACTTCTATTTTGTGGAACAGGAAGATCCGGAAAAAGTGGTCGATCTGATTATCCGCCTGGTAAGGGAACGCATTCCCCAGCGTTTCGGGCTTGATCCAATGGAAGACATTCAGGTGCTTACTCCCATGCATCGGGGTCTTGCCGGGGCGGGGAATCTGAACAGCGTCCTGCAGGCGACACTGAATCCCGGTAAAGACGGTCTGCAGAGGGGCGGGAGGTTTTACCTCGTCGGAGACAAGGTCATGCAGATCCGCAATAATTATGACCGCGACGTTTACAACGGCGATATCGGCAGGATTGTCCGGCTGGACCATGAACTTCAGGAAGCCACCCTGAACTTTGACGGGCGCGAGGTTGTCTATGAGTATGGCGATTTGGAGGAGATTGTCCTGTCGTATGCCGTTTCTGTCCACAAATCACAGGGGGCGGAATATCCCGCCGTGATCATGCCTCTGCTTATGCAGCATTACATGCTTCTTCAGCGGAATCTCCTCTATACGGCGGTTACGCGCGGGAAAAAACTGGTTGTGATTATTGGCTCAAAAAAGGCATTGGCCATCGCCGTCCGTAACAACAAAACACATAAGCGTTTCACACTGCTCAGCCAGCGTTTGCGGAAGGCAATGGCCGAATCATGAATATCCACCATCAGAAATGGCATTTATGCCGGAAGCAGTGAAGAGATGGCTGCGGATGTTCGTTAGGGGCCAATGTTGAACATGGCGCAGCGAACCTGGAATTCCGCAGTAAGGGGATGAAGGGAAATGTCAATGGCATAACGGTTGACATCCTTTCAAAATGGTGTATGAAAAGCGCATTATTTTATTCTGAAAAGACTGTCATCCCAGATCCAGGATTTAAACCGGCAGCCCGCAGGCCGGTTTCATCAGAAGAAGGTTATAGTAAAGGTTATAATATGTTTGCATCAGTCCTTAAAAAGATCGTAGGTACAAAAAACGACAGGGAACTCAAGAAATATTCTTTAATACAACGTGAAATCAATGCCTTGGAATCATCCATCGCTGCACTGAGCGATGAGCAGCTCAAGGAAAAAACGCCTTATTTCAAGGAAAAACTGCATACCGGAGCCAGTCTGGACGACATTCTGCCCGAAGCCTTTGCCGTCGTCCGTGAAGTCGCCCGGAGAACGGTGAACATGCGTCCCTTTGACGTTCAGCTTATCGGAGGGATGGTGCTTCACGAGGGCAAAATTGCGGAAATGAAGACGGGTGAAGGAAAGACCCTGGTAGCCACGATGCCCATGTATCTCAACGCGCTGGAAGGGAAGGGCGCCCATCTGGTTACCGTCAACGATTACCTGGCCAGTCGTGATGCCGAATGGATGAGCCCGATCTACAGCTTCCTGGGCTTGTCCGTGGGGGTGATCGTACATGGCATGGATGATGATGAGCGAAGAGCCGCCTATGCCTGCGATATCACCTACGGCACGAACAACGAGTTCGGATTCGATTACCTGCGGGACAATATGAAATATTCCCTGGAGGATTATACGCAGCGCGAATTTAATTATGCGATCGTCGACGAAGTGGACAGCATCCTTATAGACGAGGCACGGACGCCGCTGATCATTTCCGGTCCGTCTGAAGAATCGACCGATAAATACTATCGGATCAATCAGATTATCCCCAGACTGAAGAAGGAAAGGGACTACACTATCGATGAAAAGAGCCGGACCGTCGTCCTGACGGAAGAGGGAGTTGCGAGGGTTGAGTCCTATCTGAACGTTTCAAACCTGTATGAACCCCGGAATATCGATACCCTCCATCACGTCAATCAGGCCCTTAAGGCTCATACGCTTTTCAAGCGCGATGTGGATTATCTCGTGAAAGACGGGCAGGTCATTATCGTCGATGAATTCACCGGACGGATCATGCCCGGCAGACGGTACAGCGATGGTCTGCACCAGGCCCTGGAAGCCAAGGAAAAGGTCAAAATTGAACAGGAAAACCAGACGCTGGCCTCCATCACGTTCCAGAATTTCTTCCGGATGTACTCCAAACTGGCCGGCATGACAGGTACAGCCGACACCGAGGCCGCAGAGTTCAAGAAAATCTATAATCTGGATGTGGTCGTGGTGCCGACAAACATGCCGATGATCCGGGTGGATCATACCGATGTCATCTACAAGACGGAAAAGGAGAAGTTTTCTGCGGTCATCGAGGAAATCAAGGAACTGCACAAGGCGAAAAGGCCGGTTCTGGTGGGAACCATTTCCATTGAAAAGTCGGAGCTTCTAAGCAAATACCTGACTCAGACAGGCATCCAGCATCACGTTCTGAATGCGAAAAATCATGAAAAGGAGGCGGAAATCGTCTCCCAGGCCGGTCAGCCCGGTCAGGTGACCATCTCCACGAACATGGCCGGCCGCGGGACAGACATCAAACTGGGCGAAGGGGTGGCGGAACTGGGCGGGTTGCATATCCTGGGCACGGAGCGGCACGAGAGCCGCCGAATTGACAATCAGCTCCGGGGGCGTTCCGGTCGACAGGGCGATATGGGATCTTCCCGGTTTTATCTCTCCTTGGAAGACGATCTCCTGCGAATTTTCGGGGCGGAAAAAATTTCTTCCATCATGGACAAGATCGGAATTGAAGAGAACCAGCCCATAGAGCATAAACTTATCTCCAGGGCCATCGAAAATGCGCAGAAGCGGGTTGAAGGGCAGAACTTTGATATCCGCAAGCATCTTCTGGAATATGATGACGTCATGAACCGTCAGCGGCAGGTCATTTACGAGCAGCGGAGAAATGTGCTCAAAGGTGACGAACTGCGCGAAGACCTTCTGGATATGATTGAAGAAGTTGTTGAAGATTTTGTTCCGGAATACGTAGATGAAAAGCGTCACCCCGATGAATGGAATCTCAAGGGACTGGAGGACAGGGTCTTAAAGCAATTTTCCCTGAGGCTGGATTTCAGCAAGTCGGGCGATGTCGGGAGCCTGGAAGATATTCAGGAAAAAATCGTTGCAGCCGTCAATGATCTTCTTAACAGAAAAGAAGCGGAATTCGGGAAGCCGCTTATGGATTATCTCATCAGGATGATCAGCATCCAGTCTATCGACAGCCACTGGAAGGATCATCTGCTGGCCATGGATCACCTCAAGGAAGGCATTGGTCTGAGGGGATATGGGCAGAAGGACCCCGTGCGGGAATATCAGAAAGAGGGGTATGACCTCTTTATGGATATGATTCGGCGGATCAAGGAAGACACTCTTGAAAAACTCTGCATGGTACAGATCCGGCGAGAGGAAGAGGTGGAAGAAATGCGGGAGCAATCCCGGCAGAATTACATCATGAACCGGGGCGAAGATATTGCAGCGCCGGCGACTGTCAGAAGAAAAAATGAAAAAGTCGGTCGCAACGATCCCTGTCCCTGTGGCAGCGGGAAAAAATACAAGAAGTGCTGCGGTGCTAATAAATAACAATGTCTGACTCAGAAAAACAGACCCGCTCGAAATATGAACAGCTGAAAAACAGGTGAATCACATGAATTCTCATGAATATTATGTCCCCGGTTATCTGGCCAACGGGATTTCCGCAGGGATCAAGGAGGCGGGCAGGAAAGACCTTGCCCTGATTTTTTCCGAAGTTCCGGCGAAAGCTGCCGGTGTATTCACAACGAACTGTTTTAAAGCAGCCCCGGTATTGGTGGATATGGAAAGAATATCTTCAGGGACTGCCCAGGCCATTCTGACCAACAGCGGCAACGCCAACGCCGCGACGGGCGATGAGGGATACCGGGATGCCTTGACCATGTCCCGCGTCGCCTCCAGACAGCTTCACATTGCTGATGAACTGGTTATGGTGGGCTCCACCGGAGTGATTGGCCACCCCCTGCCCGTAGATAAAATAGAAAACGCTGTCGAACCACTGGCTGCCGGGATGCACTCCGGAGGAATACCCGCTGCCGAAGAGGCCATGATGACGACCGACCGGTTTCCGAAAATGTCATGCCGGAAAATCCTTATCGGTTCCAGAGAAGTCACACTCTGCGGCATTGCCAAGGGGGCGGGCATGATACAACCCAATATGGCCACTATGCTGGCCTATCTGATGACGGATGCCGATATCGAGATCTCCGCTCTGAATGCGGTCTTTAAGGAAGGGGTTGCGCAGAGCTTCAATGCCATTTCTGTTGACGGCTGCATGAGCACGAACGACACAGCGCTCATTCTTGCCAACGGCATGGCCGGCAATCGGACGATCCGCAGGCGATCCCGGGAACTTACACCCTTTCGGGAGATGCTGTTTGCTGTTCTGAACGAACTCTGCCGGGATATGGTTCGTGACGGCGAGGGGGCGACAAAACTCATCGAGCTGGTCGTGGAAGGGGCAAGGACGGATTCGGAGGCCCGTCGGGTAGCCTATGCCGTGGCCAACTCCAATCTGGTCAAAACAGCCTTTTACGGGGGAGATCCTAACTGGGGACGTATCATCTCGGCAGCCGGCTCGCTTGGCATTCCACTGCCTGTAAAAGCAGTGAAACTCTTTTTTGAAGACGTATGCCTTTTCTCAGCAGGTCAGGGGACAACGCCACCAGCAGACCGGGTAGCGGCCATCATGGCCCAGGATGACATTCAGGTCCGTCTCGATCTTGCCATGGGGAATAAAAGATTCAGGATTTACACGTCCGATCTTTCCTTCGAATATGTGAAAATCAACGCCCATTATCACACCTGATTCCAGTACGGCAGACCGGGATGAAAGTAATTCAATGCTGGGATGACGGTCCTGTCAATGATCTCCGCCTGATCGATATTCTGAGGCGTTATCAGGCAAGGGCAACATTCTGTCTCAATCCAGGCCTTTATCAGGATGAACGATCCTTCGGTTGGCTTCATGATGGTCAGGAAGTCTGGCGGCTCAGTATTCATGAATTGCCTGAGGTGTATGAGGGATTTGAGATCTGCAACCACTCCATGACCCATCCTGACCTGACCGGACTGACGGGTGAACGGTTGGACTGGGAAATCAGAGCCAGCCGGGAGCTCCTGGAAAAAATCTTTCAGAAGCCGGTCCGTGGGTTCTGTTATCCTTTCAATGCGTATGATCATTCGACTCTTCATGCCGTTCGTTCGGCCGGTCATCTCTGGGCGCGATGCGGGCAGAACGGAAAGCATATTTTTCCGCCGGATGACCCATTGAGGTTTTCTCCCCATTGCCACTTTCTTGATCCGGAATTCCGGCTTAAATACGAACACGCGAAAAAAAAGGAAAAAATATTTTTCTTCTGGGGGCACAGCTATGAACTTACTTCAGAGGACATGTGGGTAAAATTTGAAGGCTGGATCAAAGAAGCAGGTTCAGATGAAACAGTGGAATGGTCGTTCATAGATGACCTGTTTGGATGAAATAAAGGACTCTTCCCTATTCATGTCTTGACATGAAGACAATAAAATGATTACGTAAAACCGTCATTTGCAGTTTCAATTACAATATGCGTCATGAATCCTGATGAATCCGGGATCTCATCCAGAATAGTCCCGGCCGATCAGAATTTATTTCCGCCGATTTCGCGCAAACCGGCAGCAAAGGCGTCAACAGTCAATATAGAATTGCGTTGTTTGAAAGGTGCCCACAACAGGCGGGTGCCTTTTTTTAGCTTTTATCCACCCATGGCCGACGTCATCTGAAGAATCGCAGTTGGGATAAATTAGATATTTTCTTACAGTATCAGGAGCGTGTAATTATGAACAAACGTCGAATTTATGTCACAGAACAGGATATGGAGAGACTGGAGGATCTCCTGGAAACATCGAAGAAATCAGAGTATGCGCGGAGTCTGGAAGCTGAGCTGGTAAATGCCGTCGTGGTGCCTTCGGAAGAGATGCCTCCAGATGTCGTGACTATGAACTCCTGTGTCTGTTTTGAAGATCTGACGACAGGAAACAGGGAAACCATAACACTGGTTTATCCTGGTCAGGCCAATATGGCTTCCGGGAGGGTTTCCGTGCTTGCGCCCGTCGGTTCGGCTTTGATCGGGTTATCGGTCGGCCAGACAATTGAATGGCCCATGCCGAACGGCCGTAAACGACGTCTGCGCATTGTGGAAGTGCTTTATCAACCTGAAGCGGCAGGGGATTTCCATCTATAGCGGAAGCTCCTTCCGTGTTAACCCGCATGGCAATTCCAGTTGACAAATTCCATCCGTGGAATCTTACTTCGGCAATGTCTTTCTGTTTTATCTTGCGTATTATCAATCTTTATGCTATCAGCCTGCGCAATTCACACATCCTCGGACCGGACGGCTGTTGCTTTTGGTTTCAAGAGTTTCCGTTCGGAATGAAAAGGATGGAGGATAAATAAAAAACAAAAGAGGAGTTTATTTATGGCAATTATTTCAATGAAGCAATTGCTGGAGGCAGGGGTCCATTTCGGACATCAGACGAACAAATGGAATCCGAAGATGAAACCGTATATCTTCGGGGCAAGAAACAACATCTACATTATCGATCTCCAGCAGACGGTAGGATTGTTTCAGAATGCTTATAATTTTGTTATCGACACCGTTTCCGAAGGTGGGGAAATCATGTTTATCGGGACAAAGAAACAGTCCCAGGATTCCATCCATGATGAAGCCACGCGATGTGGGATGCCCTATGTGAACCAGCGATGGCTGGGCGGGATGCTGACGAATTTTGTCACCATCAAAAAGAGAATCGACCGCTTGAATTATCTGGACCAGATTTTTGAGGACGACAGCGTCCGGGCATTTCCTAAAAAGGAAATCATGGGTCTCCAGAAGGAGAGGGAGAAACTGGTGAAGGTTCTGGGCGGGATTCAGAAGATGAAAAGTCTTCCCGCCGCTCTGTTTATCGTCGATCCGAAAAGGGAAACCATCGCCGTCAACGAAGCAAAGAAGCTTCGAATTCCCATCATAGCCATCGTCGATACAAACTGTGATCCTGAAAATATTGATTATATCATTCCAGGAAATGATGACGCCATCCGGGCGATCAAACTCTTTTCTTCAAAATTCGCCGATGCGGTTACCGAAGGAAAGCGGCGGTATGAAGAACGCCTTCAGGCGGAGACGGACAAGGATGCTGAATCCTCGACTGTACAGCAGGGAGAAAATCCGGAAGCGGATATACCTGAAAGCATTGAGACCAAGGAAAGCGTCTCTGCTGCAGCGGATTCCGATCTGGACGAAAACGAGTAGCGAAATGTAGAGGAGGAATATAAAGTGGGTATTACATCAGCAATGGTTAAAGAATTGAGAACGAAAACGGGGGCGGGAATGATGGACTGCAAAGAAGCCCTGACTTCGTCCAATGGAGATTTTGAAAAAGCGATAGATTATCTGCGGAAGAAGGGCATGTCTGCGGCAACGAAGCGCTCTTCCAAGGCAGCAAAGGAAGGAACCATCGCCTCCTACATCCATATGGGAGGAAGAATCGGTGTGATGGTTGAGCTGAACTGTGAAACGGACTTTGTCGCAAAGACAGAAGATTTTAAGAATACGGCAAAAGATATCGCCATGCATGTGGCTGCCTCCAACCCGACTTATGTGAATCCCGATGAAATTCCGGAAGAAGCTCTGGAAAGAGAAAAGGAAATCTATCGAAGTCAGGCCCTGGCTGAGAAAAAACCGGAGAAGATCTGGGATAAAATCATCGAAGGAAAACTCAATAAGTATTACGAGGAAGTATGCCTGACCAAACAGAAATTCATCAAAAATACGGATATCACTATTGAAACCCTCATCAATAATCTGATTGCCAAGACCGGCGAAAATGTCATTATTCGACGTTTTGCCCGTTATCAGCTCGGAGAGGAACTCAAAAAATAATTTTTTTCAGGAAAGTCCTGATATTTAAAGGAATACGTTAAAGGTAAGTGGTCAATTTCTTGGAAAAGCCGGTTTATAAAAGGGTCCTGCTGAAGCTAAGCGGGGAAGCCCTGATGGGCGGTCACCGAAGCAGCAGTATTGATCCGGAAATGGTCAATGCAATTGCTGCTGAAATAAAGGAGGTCGTCAATCTGGGCGTTTCTCTGGGGGTTGTGGTCGGCGGCGGAAATATTTTTCGTGGTGTCGAAGCCAATGCGAAAGGTATGGACAGAACTTCTGCGGATTACATGGGCATGCTTGCCACGGTGATCAACAGTCTGGCCCTGCAGAGCGCTTTTGAAAGAATTGGAATCGACACGCGGGTGCAGTCCGCCATCGCTATGCGGGAAATTGCCGAGCCCTTTATCCAGCGGAAAGCGATGAGCCACCTGGAAAAGAGACGGGTGATGATTTTTGCGGCTGGAACTGGAAATCCCTACTTTACCACCGATACGGCCGCTGTTTTACGGGCGATGGAAATCAAGGCGGATGTGATCATGAAAGCGACCAAGGTGGACGGGGTTTATGACAAGGACCCGGTTGCTTATTCCGATGCCGTAATGTACAAAAATATCACCTATAGTGATGTGTTGGCTCAGAACCTGAAAGTAATGGACGCAACCGCGATATCTCTCTGCCGGGATAACCATCTGCCCATCCTGGTGTTCAATCTTCAGAAACCCGGCAATATTGTCAGATGTATTTCCGGAATACCCATAGGAACCCTTGTTGGAGATTAACAAATGAAGGACATGGTCTTTGACGAACTGAAGCAGAATATGGAAAAAGGATTGCAGGCTCTGGAAAAATCCTTTAACAAAGTGCGTACGGGAAGAGCTTCAATATCATTGCTTGACGGAATTAAAGCGGATTATTACGGTACACCGACGCCTCTCAATCAGGTCGCTACCCTTTCTGTTCCGGAAAGTCGGCAGATCCTGATTTCTCCGTGGGATACCAGTGCCCTGAACGCCATAGAAAAGGCGATTCAGAAATCCGACCTGGGACTCGTTCCGAATAATGACGGCAAGGTTATACGGATTTCTATTCCGCCATTGACTGAGGCCCGACGGAAGGAACTGGTCAAAGTCGTTAGGAAGATGGCGGAAGAATGCAAGGTTAAACTCAGAAACGCCCGAAGAGACGCCAACGAAGAATTCAAATCCATGAAAAAAAATAATGATATTTCCGAAGATCAGATGCATGATTATCAGGATCAGGTTCAAAAAATGACAGACAGCTATATTGAAAAGTCAGAGGAAATTCTCGTACAGAAAGAAAAAGAAATTATGGAGATATAGCCGGTTTCCGGAATTGCATGTTTCTTTTATAATCAGGGAGGGGAGCCAAGAGGCTCCCCCTTTTGTTCAATAGGCGTTTTTTTACAGCCTGATTTATATCCTTTCCCAGGGAATAAGTCATGGGGGCCGGTAGACAATCTGTTATATGATGGCAGAAAATAAAGAAGCATCCGGAAAGTATTTGAAGGACCTTGATCCTGATAAAATGCCCAGGCATATTGCGATCATTATGGATGGAAATGGTCGATGGGCAGAAAAACATACTCTGGGCCGAATCTTCGGGCACAAAAAGGGAGCTGAAGCTGTTCATGTGGCGGTACGAACCTGTCGAGAATTAGGAGTGAACTATTTGACTCTTTATGCTTTTTCTATTGAAAACTGGTTTCGACCCACGATTGAAATCAACGCGCTGATGAATCTTCTTGAAGAATACCTGAGCAGCCAGCTTGAAGAGATGATGGAATACAGGATTCGGCTGAAGGTCATCGGCGATTTTAATTCTCTCCGGGATTCCGTGAAGAAGAAATTGCGCGATGTCATGGATAAAACAGCCTCCAACGATGCCATGACACTGACGCTTGCCCTCAGTTACGGAGGGCGGGACGAGATCCTGTCGGCGGTAAAGCAGATATTGAAGGATGGGATGGAGGGACGCATTAAACCGGAAAATTTGGACCGCGAGCTGTTTTCCCATTATCTTTATACGGCTGAAATGCCGGATCCTGACCTTCTGATTCGCACCAGCGGTGAGTACCGCATCAGCAATTTCTGCCTCTGGCAGATCGCCTATACCGAATTCCATTTTACAGAGGTTTTGTGGCCTGATTTCAGCAGGGAGGATATGATCAGAGCGATCGCCGATTATCAATCCAGGGAAAGACGGTTTGGAATGACAAGTGAGCAGGTTAGAGTAAATCATTACAAATCTTGAGTAATCAATCTATTATGATGGTCATGGTTTTCGGGAGGAGCAGGATACACACTCGCCGATGGAATAGAATATGACGCCGCACGTTCAACGATGGGTAACAGGATTAATTGCCGTACCGTTTCTCTTTGCGGTCATTTATTTCGGATCGGAAACGCTGTTTGCCCTCGTGGTGGGCGCGGCCATTCTTGCGGCATGCGCTGAATATAACTTTATGGCCTTCGGGAAAGGATTTTCCTGGGAAAAAGGGGCGGTTATGTTCAGTGGCGCTTTTCTTCCCTCTGCGGCCTTGCTGGGAGGCGAGTCCTTGCTGATGGCTGCTTTCACCGCCACGATCATGATTTTTTTTCTGATCTTTCTTGGAAGCATTCATGAAGGAAAAATTACGGTCATTCCCGTCAGCCGGGTTTTTTTCGCCATAGTCTATATTCCTTTAATGCTCTCCTATTTTATTTTGATCCGACAATGGGAAAATGGTGTGTTATGGATCTTCTTCATCTTGATTCTAACGGCTTCAGGTGATATCTCCGCTTTTTATTTCGGACGGACGCTGGGAAAGCATAAATTTTATCCCCTGGTCAGTCCGGGAAAGACGGTGGAGGGTGCCATCGGCTCTTTTGCGGGCAGCATTCTCGCCTGTATTCTTTATAAAACCTGCGTCCTGCCCTCACTGCCTCTTTTTCACGTGCTGATTCTGGCCTGCGTCGGCAGCTGTTTCGGTCAGTTGGGCGATCTCTGCGAGTCCGCAATTAAAAGGTCTGCAGGAGTAAAAGACTCAGGAACTATCTTTCCCGGACATGGTGGAATTCTTGATCGGTTGGACAGCCTGATCTTTCTCGCACCTTTTGTTTATTATTATCGTATTTTTTTGATCGTATGAAAAAGATATCTCTTCTTGGTTCCACAGGTTCCATCGGTTGCAGCGCTCTCGAAGTGATTCGCAGAAATCCGACAAAGTTTCAGATCGTTTCATTGGCTGCCGGGCGTAATATTGACCTGCTCAAGAAACAGATTGAAGAATTTCATCCGGTTATGGTTTCCGTTCTCGAACAGGAATGTGCGGCCGCACTGAAAAAGAAACTGAGTCCTTCATCGGGTATCGAGATCCTTTACGGTTGTGAAGGCTGTTGCAGAGTTGCCTCTGTTGAAGATGCCGACATGGTGATTTCGGCCATAGTTGGAGCGGCAGGGCTTCTACCGACACTGGCGGCGATTGACGCAGGCAAGGACATTGCGCTGGCCAACAAGGAAACCCTGGTCATGGCGGGAAAGCTCGTAACTGAAAAGGCAAAATACAGGGGAGTGACGATTTTTCCTGTGGACAGTGAACACAGTGCTATTTTTCAGTGCCTTGCCGGCCAGAATTCTAAAACGGTAAGGCGTGTTCTTCTAACGGCATCGGGTGGCCCCTTTTACCGATTTTCTTCGAAACAACTGGAGTCTGTGAAACCCGGAGATGCCCTGAAACACCCCAACTGGGTCATGGGAAACAAAATTACAATAGATTCGGCAACAATGATGAACAAGGGGCTGGAAATCATCGAAGCACACTGGCTTTTCAACATGGATATCGAAAGGATCCATGTTTACATTCATCCACAGAGCATTGTTCATTCCATGGTGGAATACATTGATGGTTCCGTTATTGCGCAGCTTGGCATCCCGGACATGAAAATTCCCATTGCTTACGCGCTCTCTTTTCCGGAAAGGCTGGATTGCCCAGAACTTTCCCTGGACCTTTTCAGGGTTGGTAAACTGGAATTTTTCCCCCCTGATGTCAACCGCTTCCCTTGTCTTTCCCTGGCATGTGAAGCGGTTCGACAGGGAGGGACGATGCCCGTGGTCCTGAACGCGTCCAATGAAGTCGCCGTTGAAGCGTTTCTCGCGAAGAGACTCCCTTTTACCCGGATTTCCGAACTTGTTGATCGGGCCATGAGTTCCCATCAGTGCATGACCTCTCCAGAAATCGAAGATATTCTGGAAGCAGATGGGTGGGCACGCAAAGAAACTGAAAAACTTCTAAAGAGCATGGGGCATTAAAATATGATCGGACTCAGTATCATATCAGTTGTCATATTGCTGGGTGTTCTTATTTTTGTACATGAATTCGGGCATTTTATCGCGGCGAAATATTCCGGAGTCGGGGTTCTGAAATTTTCCCTTGGTTTCGGTCCGAAGCTCATCAGTCGCAAGATTGGTGAGACCGAGTATCTTCTGTCACTCATTCCTCTTGGAGGGTATGTAAAACTTTTAGGCGAATCCCCGGATGACCTTCTCTCTCCTGAACAGGAAAAACGGTCTTTCCTGAAACAGCCTGTCTGGAAGCGCATCATCATCGTGGCTGCGGGACCGGTCTTCAATTTTCTCCTGGCCATCCTTATTTTTAACATAGTCTATATGACAGGGGTTCCGGTTCTTGCGCCGACTGTCGGCGGCATCGAACAGGGAAGTGCTGCCTGGAAGGCGGGCATCAAGGAAGGCGATTCCATTCTGACCGTAAACGGCAGAACCATATCCCAGTGGGACGAACTTGCTGAGGAGATCGGCAGAAGTAAGGGTAAAGCAGTGAAGCTGCGGATCGGGAATGGTGAGCCCCCCAGGGAAGTGACACTTGTCCCCCAGTTAATGAAAGGGACGAATATTTTCGGGGAAGAGGTGGAAAATTACCGGATAGGAATCAGTGCGTCTTCAAAGATTCTGATCTCCAGGACGGGACCCTTGAATGCCTTCTGGATGAGCCTCAAACAGACATGGACAATCACAAAGCTGACCATGGTCAGTATAGTAAAAATGATCGAAGGGGTGGTTTCACCTAAAAATCTTGGAGGGCCTATCCTGATTGCTCAGATTGCCGGCGCTCAGGTCAAGGAAGGAATCACCCCCTTTGTCCTGTTCATGGCACTGCTCAGCATCAATCTGGCTGTTCTGAACCTTCTGCCTATCCCGGTTCTTGATGGAGGACACCTCATGTTCTTCATTATTGAGCTGGTCATCGGGAGGGAAATCAGTATCCGCTGGAGGGAAGCGGCCCAGCAGGTGGGACTGGTTATTCTGGTCCTCCTTATGGCTTTTGCTTTTGCTATGGATATAAGTCGCTTGAACATCGGATTCATCGATGAATTTTTTAAAATGATCGGCAGGTAGAAAGACATGATGACGCTCGCGCTGGATACGTCCTCCAAAACTGTGGGAATTGCCCTTCTTGATGGAGAGGAAATTCTTGCGGAGACCTTTTTTAACCTGAACGTGAATTCATCTCTTCTACTGCTTCCGGCCATCGAGGATATGTTCCGGATAACGAACGTGAGCGCGGAACATATCGACCTCTGGGCCTGCACTGTGGGACCGGGCTCCTTTACCGGTTTGAGAATCGGAGTCGGTACGGTAAAAGGTCTGGCTCTGGCGACGGGACGACCTGTCGTGGGGGTTTCCACCCTGGAAGCTCTCGCTTTCAATGGCGTTGACGCCGGGATGATGATCTGCCCCATGATGGATGCACAGAAAAATCAGATCTATACAGCTCTTTACTTTCCTGGTTCCGGATATTCCCTGAAAAGAATCGGAGATGAGCGAAGCACCGATCTTCAGACTTTTCTGGTATCAATCGATGAAAATGTGCTGTTTATCGGCGATGGGGCGCTCAAACACCGGGATCGCATCAGCGAGTTCCTTCCATCCCAATCCTGTTTTGCCGCCCCTCATCTCCATGCTGTCAGAGCATCTTCCGTCGGGCTGTTGGGCCTTAAATATCATGAACGAGGCGAGACCCTTGATCTTTTAACCTTCACACCCCGCTACCTCCGTCTTTCCGAGGCGGAATTGAAACTGGCGCAACAGAATATCCAGGCCGGACCGGAAAGTGAAAACGGTTGATATGCAGATCCATTCATGGAAGGCGGCTTCGATTCAAAACAAGAATCATTGACAAGCCTCTTCAATTAAGATAAGTCAAGGTTCCTTTTTAAATTAAACAGAAATCATTGAAATATGTAGAAATCTCTTGAATTCATGAACCGTTTTCTCCGTATCCAGGCTCAAAATCTGATTATCTCTCTTGCAGGATTCTTTCAATATGAAACATGACAGTTTCATAGCGCGTGAGGGCATTCCTTTTATTATCGCTTTCGGCCTGACCACCCTGCTTGCCGTTTTTTTCCTGGAACAATCCTGGATTGCCGTCTTACCTCTAACCGCCACATTATTCACATGCTGGTTCTTCCGCAATCCGGAAAGACATACGCCTGAGGGTGAAAAACTCATTGTTTCGCCTGCGGATGGAAAAGTGATCCGGATCGATGAAGACTTCCATCATGAAATGCTTTCTCAGCCCTGCAGCAAAGTCAGCATTTTTATGAATGTATTTAACGTTCATGTGAATCGGGTTCCTTATTCCGGAAAAGTGACAAAAATCAGCTACAGCCCGGGGAGATTTCTTTCCGCCAACCTGGATAAGGCCTCGGAACAGAATGAACGGAATGCCATTCTGGTTCGAACCAGTGATGGAAAGGAAATTATGACCATCCAGATCGCGGGGTTGATCGCGAGAAGAATAGTTTGCTGGGTAAGAGAGGAAGATGTTGTGAAAAGGGGTGAACGATTCGGGATGATCCGTTTCGGTTCAAGACTTGAAGTTTTTATGCCGAAAGAAACGAAAATACTGGTTACTGTCGGAGAAAAAGTGAAAGCAGGCGAATCCCCTCTGGGGACGTTCTAATGAAGCAGGGGGACAAATTGGGCAGAGGCCGCATGAAAAAAGGGGTTTACCTCTTACCGAATCTTTTCACATCGGCTAATCTTTTTTTCGGATTTTATTCAATCATTTTATCAATAAGGGGATCATTTGCCCAGGCGTCGTTCTTTGTTCTCATATCGATTGTTCTTGACAGTCTGGATGGACGGATCGCTAGGATGACCAACTCCATGAGTAAATTCGGCACTGAATACGATTCATTGTCCGACCTCGTCGCCTTTGGGGTTGCGCCCGCAGTGATGGTTTATTTATGGTCCCTTTCTCATTACGGCAAATGGGGGGTTGTGGCGTCGTTCTTATTTGTTCTTTGTGGAGCTCTGCGTCTGGCACGCTTCAATATTCAGATCGGCATTGTGGAAAGTAAAGTCTTCAATGGTTTGGCCATACCTGCCGCGGCAGCGGTTGTTGTAACTGGAATACTGCTTTATGATTATCTGGTAGGCAAGGGGTCCTTTCCTCATGTCCTTATTCCAGTTGCCGTGGTCGTCCTGTCTTTTCTGATGGTCAGTAACGTGAAATATTACAGTTTCAAGGATCTGAACTATTTCGCCAGAAAGCCTTTCATGTCTTTTTTTCTGATTGTGATTGTCTTACTCATTATTGTGGCTGAACCTCAGATCATGGTCTTCATATTTGCATTAACATACTGCCTGTCCGGCCCTGTTTGGATGCTTTTCAGAATCCTGCGCCGTTATCTCGATTCGCGAATGCAGGCTTCAAAGCCGTAACGGCCCAAAGAAAGGATGCAGGAAATAATTTATAAGTTCATGTTTTTAAAAGGGTGCCTCAATGAATCTGATCGGTCCGGGGTGTCGGCTGAACGGAATTTTATCAATCATCGATAATGAAATATCGATGAAATAAGGAGAACCAGATTAATGAAGTCATATAATGTAGCCGTAGTCGGAGCAACAGGCGCTGTAGGCAATGAAATGATTCGGGTTCTGGAGGATCGCAATTTTCCTGTAAAAGAATTGACTCTTCTGGCGTCGGAAAGATCCTTAGGGGTTGAAATTGATTTTCATGGAAAAGCGATTCCGGTCAAGGTGCTTGATGAAAATTCCTTTGCCGGCATAGACATCGGGCTTTTTTCAGCGGGGGGCAGCGTCAGTGAACGGTACGCACCCGTTGCCGCAGCCGCGGGATGCGTGGCTATCGATAATACCAGTGCCTTCCGGATGACGCCGGAGATTCCTCTGATTGTGCCCGAAGTCAATCCAGAAGCCATTGCTCAGTACCGCAATAAGGGAATTATCGCCAATCCCAACTGCTCGACGATTCAGATGGTTGTCGCGCTCAAGCCGATTCACGATGCTGCGCGCATCCGGCGGATTGTTGTGTCCACCTATCAGGCCGTATCCGGAACGGGAAAGAAGGCCATTACGGAGCTGGCTGAACAGACCCGGGCTTTGATGAGTTGTCAGGAAATCCAGGTTAAGGTCTATCCTCATCAGATCGCCTTCAATTGTCTGCCGCACATCGACGTGTTTCTTGACAACGGCTATACCAAGGAAGAGATGAAGATGGTCAATGAAACCAAAAAAATCTTCAATGACCCTTCCATTGCGGTGACGGCCACGACAGTCCGGGTTCCCGTTTTTTACGGCCATTCGGAATCCGTAAATATCGAAACGGAGAAAAAAATTACAGCGGAAGAGGTAAAAAAACTGCTTGCTGCGGCGCCTGGCGTCAAACTGGTTGATAATCCGAAGGAAAATTCCTATCCCCTGGCGATCTACGCGGCGGGGCAGGACGATACCTTTGTCGGTCGTATTCGTGAGGACGAATCGATTCCGAACGGTATCAACATGTGGGTCGTTGCCGATAATATTCGAAAGGGCGCGGCGACAAACGCCGTTCAAATCGCTGAGGTCCTGATTCGGGATTATCTATGAGAATCATCGGGGGGCAGGCAAAAGGCAGACGCATTGCTGTCCCCCCGGGATATGCCGTCCGGCCGACATCCGACCGGATCAAGGAAGCTCTGTTCAATATCCTGGGGCCGGTGGAGGGTCAAGAGTTTCTCGATCTTTACGCCGGAACCGGAAATGTGGGAATGGAAGCACTGAGCCGTGGCGCCGACGTGGTTGTTTTTGTTGAAAAGATAAGCGTTCTCGTGACATCTCTCAAGAGGAATCTTGAACAGTTCGGTTTCCAGGGACGGTACCGAATTTTTCGGATGGAAGTCGAAAAAGCCGTCGCACACCTGGCTGAGGGTGGGATGTGCTTCGATTTGATCTTTGCAGATCCGCCATACAGAAAGGGGTTTGTTGACAGAACAATCGGCTTGATTAAAGATTACCCGTCAATTTTGAGGAAAGACGGCATGCTGGTTCTTCAGCACGCGGCGAATGAAACAATTGAAATAAAAGAGGATATGGCACTGGATGTGGTCGACGTGAGGAGGTATGGGGATACCCTCCTGACATTTTTGAATATTCAAAATAAAGTAGAAAGGGGATGATATGAAGAAGATTGCTGTTTACCCCGGTTCTTTCGATCCTATTACGAATGGTCATCTCGATATCATTAAAAGGGGCTTGTCGATGTTTGACGAGCTTATTGTCCTCATTGCATACAACGCAGCAAAGTCGTCTCTGTTTACTGTTCAGGAACGGATAGAAATGATTCAGGAAGCACTCCATGACAGAAAAGGTGTCCGCGTCGACAGTTATGACGGTCTTCTGGTGGATTACGTCCGCAAAGAAGGGGGAAATGTCATTCTTCGGGGGCTGAGAGCCATGTCAGAGTTCGAATATGAGTTTCAGCTTGCTTTGATGAATCGTCGCCTGAATCGCAACATTGAAACGGTTTTCCTCATGACAGGCTATAAGTGGTTTTATACAAGCTCGACAATTATCAAAGAGGCCTCCCGCCTTGGAGGCTCTCCGAAAGGTCTTGTACCGGAGGTGGTTTTCAGAAAAATGCAGGAAAAATATCCACTAATGAATAAGGGTAAATGATGATTATGAAACTGGCATCAAGAGTATCTATGATAAAACCTTCACCGACGCTGGTCATAACCGCAAAAGCCGGCGCCCTGCGTGCTGAGGGGCGGGATATCATCGATTTCGGGGCAGGGGAACCGGATTTCAATACCCCCGATCATATTAAGATGGCTGCCATCCATGCGGTGGAATCCAATTTTACCCGCTACACGCCTGTCGGAGGAATCGATGAACTGAAAGACGCAATCATCGGCAAGCTCAAAAGGGATAATTATCTATCCTACAGACGATCGGAAATCATTGTCTCCTGCGGAGCCAAGCATACGCTCTTCAATCTTTCCCAGGCTCTTTTTGACGAAGGGGATGAGGTCATCATTCCAAGTCCCTACTGGGTTTCCTATCCGGATATCGTTCTTTTGACGGGCGCCCGGCCTGTAATCGTGGAAACCAGAGAGGAAAACGGCTTTAAAATGACGCCCGCTGAACTGGAAGCGGCGATCACTAAAAACAGCAAAGCCGTCATAATCAACAGTCCATCAAACCCGACGGGCTGCGTCTACTCGAAAGAAGAACTTGCCGCCCTGGCTGAGGTGGTACTCCATCATCAGCTGATTGTCGTTTCCGATGATATTTATGAAAAAATTATCTATGATGATTTTCCTTTCTGGAACATAACCGCCGTCAACCCGTCATTGAAAGATCTGACTGTCGTCGTCAACGGGATTTCAAAGGCCTATGCCATGACCGGATGGAGAATCGGTTATGCCGCAGCTCCCGAATTTCTTATCGCGGCCATGGCAAAGATTCAGAGTCAGAGTACATCCAATCCCTCCTCGATTTCCCAGAAAGCTGCAGTGGAAGCTCTGACCGGCGATCAGCAGATTATTGCCGGGATGGTGGCAGAATTTCAAAAACGACGTGATTACGTGGTTTCAACACTGGAGAGTTTCGACGGCATTTCGTGCCTGGAGCCCCAAGGAGCGTTTTACGTCTTTCCCAATGTGGAGTCCTTATATGGATTGCGCTGCGGAAATAAGAAAATTTTAGATTCGACAACACTGGCGGAATATCTTCTTGATGAAGCCGAGGTTGCCGTAGTGCCGGGCATTGCATTTGGGAACGACCGGCATATCCGTATTTCCTACGCGACATCCATGGCTCTTATTGAAAAAGGGCTGGAACGAATACGGATGGCCTTGAAACGGTTAAGTTGACCATAAATTTGAATGAATAAGTTTAAAATAATTATAAAATTTTACAGGTAAACATGCCATGGGCGGATTATTCGGGGTTGTTTCCAAGGGAAACTGCATAAAGCCTCTTTTTTATGGAACAGATTATCATTCCCACCTGGGAACGGAAAACGGGGGGCTTGCCGTAATCGGAGAAAAAAGTTTTCATAAAGCCATACACAGCATCAGTCAGGCGCAATTCAAATCGAAATTTATCGATCATTACCGTCAGATGAGAGGGACGGCCGGAATCGGAGCCATTGACGATGAATCGCCGCAGCCTTTGATTATCCGCTCCAAATTCGGCACCTTTGCGATTGCTGCTTCGGGTCTGGTCACCAATAAGGATCGTCTCGCTCATGAACTGCTTCAAGAGGGAACCTCATTCAGTGAAGTGGCGGGAGGCGCCGTCAACACAGTCGATCTAGTGGCAAAGCTGATCAGCCGGAGTACAAGCCTCGTCGAGGGCATTGTGCAGATGCAGGAAGTCATTGAGGGCTCAATCTGTGTTCTGATTTTGACATCGGAAGGCCTCTATGCCGCGAGAGACAAATATGGCCGATTTCCTCTGGCATTGGGAAGGGAAAGAGATGGAGACGGGTACGCCGTAGCGACGGAATCCAGCTCGTTTCCCAATCTGAACTATGAACTGGTGAAATTTATCGGTCCGGGAGAAATTGTTCTGATGACCGCCGACGGCTACAGGACCTTGCGGCCTGAGAATCCGGAAAAGAAAGTCTGCGCGTTCCTCTGGATTTATACCGGCACGCCTTCCTCCTCTTATGAAGGAATTTCAGTGGAAAACGCAAGGGAACACTGTGGGCGGGCTCTGGCTAGAGAGGACAGCATTACGGCTGACCTGGTCTGCGGCATACCGGATTCAGGCGTCGGGCATGCCCTGGGATATGCAGCGGAATCACGAATTCCCTATCGCCGACCTCTGGTCAAATACACGCCCGGCTATGGTCGGAGTTATACGCCTCCCACTCAGGATATCCGTGATCTTGTGGCCACCATGAAACTGAGTGCCATTCGTGATGTCATCAAAGACAATCGGATGATCGTCTGCGATGATTCGATTGTACGAGGCACGCAGTTGAAAAATTACACCATAAAGAAACTGTGGGATAACGGCGCTCGAGAGATTCATATTCGGGCCGCCTGTCCGCCACTCATGTTTACATGCCCTTATGGATCATCAACACGCTCTCTTTCGGAGCTGGCTGCCAGACGCGCCATCCGGGCCATCGAAGGAAAGGATCCTGATGACGTTGCACCGTATCTTGATTGCCGTTCGGCGGAATATGCCAGAATGGTCGAATGGATCCGCAAAGATTTGAACGTGACGACTTTGAAATACCTCAATATTGAATCCATGATCGAAGCCATCGGCCTGTCGAAAGATCAGCTGTGCCTTCACTGCTGGCGGGGGCACTGATCTTTGCTCTACAGAAGGCCTTCCACAGAACCCTTCATTCATGGCAAGAAAAGGCATGTCCTGCGCTCCTGTTGAATGGAAACCCTCTGAGTCAACCTGGAAACCCTCACCATCATAAAAAATAACCTGCCATGAATCTGAAAAACGCGGCGAGCGGCAGAAATATGTCGCTGCTCCCGTAATCATTTCATTCCAGGAACTTCGGATATTCCTCATTGAAGGTGTTTATGCCTTTGTGCTATACCGATTAGCAAATATCAAAGTATAAGGAATTTCATTGAATAACCAGGTCAAGAGAAGAAAGACCAAAGCGGTCAATGTCGGAAAGGTTCAGGTTGGTGGAGGGGCCCCGGTTGCCGTTCAGTCCATGACCTGCACGGATACACGCAACGTCCGCGAAACGATAGAGCAGATTGAAGCCCTGGAAAAGGCCGGCTGTGAAATTGTCCGGGTGGCAGTGCCTGATGCTGAAGCCGCTTCCGTATTGGGAAAAATAAAAAAGTCCATTTCCATTCCCCTGATTGCCGATATCCATTTCAATCATCATTATGCCCTCATGGCCATCGAGCAGGATGTTGACGGGATTCGGATCAATCCGGGAAATGTGGGTAAAAAGAATATTGCGGAAATTGTAAGGGCTGCAAAGGATCACAATACGGTCATCCGGATCGGTGTGAATGCCGGATCGCTCGAAAAGGAACTGCAGGAAAAGCACGGCGGCCCAACAGCCCATGCGCTGACAGAAAGCGCCTTGAACAATCTTGCCTTTGTTGAGGATATGGGTTTTGACCGGATCAAACTCTCCCTCAAATCATCCCATGTTCCCACCATGATTGACGCTTACCGGCTTGTCGCGGATAAAACCGACTATCCCCTTCACCTGGGTGTGACCGAAGCGGGCACTCTTGTCACTTCCGCTGTCAAGTCCTCCATCGGCATGGGACTTCTCCTGCACGAAGGGATAGGCGATACCATCCGTGTTTCAGTCACCGGCAGTCCGGTTTTGGAAATTGGAATCGCTTACGACATTCTGCGCGCCCTGGATATTCGCAGAGTAGGGCCGGATATCATTTCCTGTCCCACCTGCGGACGCTGTGAGATCGATCTTTTTGGCCTGGTTGAGCAGGTCGAGCACTCCTTGTCCGGAATGAAAGATTACATGAAGATAGCCCTCATGGGATGTGTCGTGAACGGTCCAGGCGAGGCGGCTGAAGCTGATGTCGGCATTGCGGGCGGCAGGGGAATGGGCCTGCTTTTCAAAAAGGGGCAGGTGATCCGTAAGATAAGAGAGGAAGAATTTGTCAAGGCTTTGCTTCAGGAAATACAGGAGATGACAGGGGAATAACTCGTATATTGAAGTGAGCGCCGGGATCGGCAGGGTGTGTGCCCGACCCGAGCGGCTCGCTGTTTTTATCATTTATTAAAAATCAAGGAGGCCAAATGCGATATTCGGAAATGTTCCTGCCTACAGAACGGGAAATACCTTCAGATGCAGAGGTTGTCAGTCACCAGCTCATGCTCAGGGCGGGGATGATCAGAAAATTGTCAGCAGGAATATACTCCTATCTTCCACTTGGTTACCGGGTTCTTCGCAAGGTGGAACAGATTATCAGAGAGGAAATGAACCGGGCGGGCGCTCAGGAAGTATATCTGCCTATGGTTCAGCCGGCGGAACTCTGGCAGGAGTCGGGACGCTGGGAACATTATGGAAAGGAACTTCTGCGCTTCCGGGATCGGCATGATCGGGAGTATTGTCTGGGTCCCACTCATGAAGAAGTCATTACGGATCTGGTCCGTCATGAAATCAAGACGTACCGGCAGCTTCCCAAAAACCTTTACCAGATCCAGACCAAATTCCGGGATGAGATTCGTCCCCGTTTCGGAGTGATGCGCGGTCGGGAATTCGGAATGAAAGACGCGTACAGTTTCGATGCCAATGAAGAAGGAGCAGAAATCAGCTATCAGAAGATGTTTGAAGCCTATAAACGAATCTTCGCCCGCTGCGGTCTTCGCTTTCGTCCAGTCGAAGCGGATTCGGGGACGATTGGAGGAAGCTTTTCCCACGAATTCATGGTGATGGCCGATTCAGGCGAAGACGGACTGGTATTCTGCGCAACATGCTCTTATGCGGCCAACCTGGAAAAGGCAGAGGTCCATCCTCCAGAAAAGATGGAAATCTCCAATGATGAAATGCTGCTGCTGACGGAGGTTCATACGCCCAATGCGCGGACAATTGACGAAGTCTGTGCGTTTCTTAATGTGACACCCCAGGAGATTGTCAAGACGCTGATTTTCAATGCCGACGGAAATCCTGTAGCTGTTCTGGTTCGCGGAGATGAAGAGGTCAACGAGATCAAGGTCAAGAATTATCTCGGATGCCAGGAACTTGAACTGGCCATGGATGACATGATTCAGGACGTCACGGGCGCCCCGCGCGGGTTTGCCGGGGCCATCGGCATAAAAAAGGCCAGAATTCTGGCGGATTATTCGCTGCTGAACATGAAAAACGTCGTCATGGGCGCCAACAAAGAAGACTATCACCTGCGGAATGTCAACGAAGGCCGAGATTTCCAGATATCGGCTTTTGCGGATCTGAAGGTTGCCAGGGAAACGGATTCCTGCCCACGCTGCCAGGGGGCGCTTAAATTCGCCAGGGGAATCGAAGTCGGACATGTATTCAAACTGGGAACAAAATACAGCAAGGCCATGGGGGCTTCCTATCTGGATAAAAATGGAAAAGAGCAGATCATGATCATGGGTTGTTACGGGATTGGCACCGGCCGGACCGTGGCGGCCTGCATTGAACAGAACCACGACGAGAACGGCATTGTCTGGCCGATGCCGATCTCCCCTTATCAGGTGATCATCACACCGGTAAACATGAATGATAAGGCCCTCGCCGAGACTGCGGAACGTCTCTATGAAAGTCTGGCCGGCAAGGGCGCGGAAGTGCTTCTCGATGACCGGGACGAACGGGCCGGCGTCAAATTCAAGGATGCAGACCTCATCGGAATACCGATCCGAGTGACGGTCGGGCCCAAAAAACTGGCCGAAGGTAAAGTGGAGGTTCGTTTGCGGGATACAGGCGAGACATCCGATGTCCAGGTGGATTCCGTTGAAGAGATGATCCTTCGCGTCATCGAAGGAAAAATGAGCGAATCATATTTAATCTTTTGAATGTATTGTGAATATCAGAAATATTCGATTCCATACATTCCCATACATCAACAATTGATTGTTATATTATGTATCATTGGCAAAACCGGCTTCATCAGCAATAAAGAAGGGGCTTCATGCTCAGGATTACAGATATCCTCGATAAAACACAGGAATATCTTACTCCCATAGAACAGGAGTTGATTGAAAAGGCCTATATCTTTTCGGCATCCGTCCATCAGGGGCAGGTGCGTCTCTCCGGCGAGCCCTATATGACCCATCCCATGGAGGTTGCAGGCATCCTGTCTGACATGGAACTTGATGCGGCGACTATAGCAACGGGACTTCTGCACGACACCGTGGAAGACACCCTGACAACTCTTGAACAGATCAAAGAGCTCTTTGGGAAAGACGTCGCGTTCCTTGTCGACGGACTGACAAAGATCAGCAAGATTACCTTCAGCAGCCAGGAAGAACGTCAGGCGGAAAATTTTCGCAAGATGATTCTGGCCATGTCAGCGGATATTAGAATTCTCCTTGTGCGTCTGGCGGATCGTATCCACAACATGAGAACCCTCGAGTTTCATACGCCTGAAAGACAGAAGTATATAGCAAAAGAAACCATGGAGTTATATGCACCTTTGGCCAATCGTCTGGGCATCTATCGAATGCAGGTTGAACTTGAAGACATTGCGTTCCGTTACCTGGATTACGAATCATACGCAAATCTGGCTCGGCGCATTGCGTTGAAGCGGGAAAAAAGAGATGAGTATACCGAGGAAGTAAAGAGCATAATTCAGGCAAAACTTGATGAGTACGGCATGAAAGGCGTCGTTGAAGGAAGGGCAAAGCATTTCTGGAGTATTCACAAGAAGATGCATGAGCAGAAAATCGATTTTGACGAGGTTTATGATTTGACTGCCTTCCGCATCATTCTGGATTCCGACAAGGAAAAAGATTGTTACGAAGCCCTCAGCATCGTTCATTCTCTGTGGATCCCGGTACCCAGAAGGTTTAAGGATTATATCGCCATGCCGAAGGCGAACAACTATCGTTCGCTTCATACGACCGTCATCGGCCCCTATGGCCAGCGGGTGGAAGTCCAGATCCGAACGAGGGAAATGCATGAGTGGGCGGAGGAGGGGATCGCCGCTCATTGGCGATATAAGGAAAAACGATCGCTTCCAGGGGATGACGAGGAACAGATTCGAAAACTTCGTGAGTTGCTGGAAGTTCAGCAGGAGTTGAAGAACCCTCGTGAGTTCATGTCAAATCTCAAACTGGCGTTGTTTCCGGATGAAGTTTATGTTTTTACGCCTGGGGGAGATGTCAGGTCATTCCCCAAAGGGGCCACACCGATTGATTTTGCCTACAGCATCCATACCGATGTGGGACACCAGTGCATCGGTGCGAAGGTCAATCGGAGTATCGTTCCCCTTAAATATGAACTTAAAAATGGAGATATCGTTGAGATTATCACTCAGGCTGGCCATCATCCCAGCAAAGACTGGCTGAAGCACACGGTAACCTCCAGGGCAAGATCGAAAATCAAGAACTGGGTCAAGGCGGAAGAAAGTAAAAAAAGCATCTCCCTTGGAAAGGATCTTCTGGAAAAAGAGTTCAGAAAACATTCCCTTAAATTCAGCTCGATCGTCAAATCTGATGAAATCCGCGATCTCTATAATGAATTATCTGTCAATTCACTGGATGATCTTCTGGCCCTTGTGGGATACGGCCGAGTTTCCGCGAAACGGATCGTTAATTATTTTGTCCACGAAGAGATCGGTGTCAGTGAAAAGCCTCCTGACGAAACCATAGCCAAGAAAGGTAAAAGAGACGCCTCTCAAGGGATTTCCATAACCGGTATTGAAGATATCATGGTGCGGTTTGCCAAATGCTGCGACCCGATCCCCGGTGATGAGATCGTCGGGTACATATCGAGAGGGCGAGGCGTAGCCATTCATACCGTTGATTGTGAACGGTTGCAGGAACTGGATTCAGAACGGATCATCGATGTCTCCTGGAGTGCAAAAGCCAGTCAGACCTACTCCGTAAATATGGTCGTCACCTGCAAGGACCAGAAAGGTATTCTGGCGGAAATCAGTTCAGCCATTTCATCACTGGATGTCAATATCAGCTCGGCGAGGGTTGAAACCCGAAAGGATGGCCGAGTCATTTGTTTTTTCCGGATCGATGTGACCGGGTTGAGACAGTTGAATGACCTCACTTCAGCAATCAAACAGCTCAAAGATGTCATTTCTGTGGAAAGGGTTCATCAGACTAAAGAGCACTCCCGGCTATCCGATTAATGTCCCCCACTTATTTATTGACAGGTGTTCGTTTTTTGCTGTATGAGAGGCACACCTCATTGAGCATGATACAGGGTAGACAATCAGGCATATGGTAAATTCGACTTGCAAAAATAAAAGAGCATTCTGTGCGGTTATTCTTCTGTTCGTTTTTTCCCTCCTGCCGTTATCCATCTCACCGGCATACGGGGGGCTGTTTGTGATGATTGATCCCTCCCATGGTGGTTCAGACCGGGGCGTCAAATTTTCTGATGAATTCTATGAAAAAGATGTGACCCTTGCCATTGCCCTGATGATTCAAAAGGAACTCGCGTCGACACCGGCAATCCGTGTTCAGCTTACTCGAGACACAGACAGGGAACTGAATATTCAGGAAAGAGAACAGATCGTTCGCAGGGCGGCTCCTGATGTGTTTATCAGCCTCCACATCAACGCGGGATTTGGAAAAAAGGCATCGGGTTTTGAAATTTATTTTCCCGGATTCAAAGGACAGACGCAGGGCGACTCAGGGGATTCTTCTGTAATCCTGAAAGATATGCAACGGAATAAATACCTTAATGACAGTGTCCGTCTTGCCTATATCCTGCAGAAGAATCTGGAACAGGTGTTTCCACGGAAGGGCAGGGGGCTCCGAGAAGCACCAGTTCCCATAATTGAAGGCATAGCCAAACCGGCACTGGTTATTGAGCTGGGTTTCGTTTCCAATCCGGAGGACCGGAAAAAGATCACTGAAAGGGATATCCAATCTTCTATTGCCGACGCGATCAGCAGGAGCATAAAAGAACTTTACTGATCACGGGTCTTTTTTTCAGCGTCTCATTCGTAACTTTTATACAGGGGCATCGGAATATTGAGGAAAAATCGTCGTCATGAGGATGAACTTCGGGAAGTGAAAATCACCCGGAATTATTTGAAGCACCCCCAGGGGTCAGTCCTCATTGAAGTCGGAGATACAAAGGTAATCTGTACAGCGGCATTGGAAGCAAAGGTCCCGCCCTTTCTGAGAAATTCAGGAAAAGGTTGGTTGACAGCTGAATATGCGATGCTTCCCATGGCTACCCAGGAACGAAACCAGAGGGAATCTGTGCGGGGCCATATCGGGGGAAGAACTCATGAAATCCAGAGGCTGATTGGCAGATCCCTTAGAGCAGTAACCGACCTGGACAGTTTGGGCGAGAATACCGTCTACATTGACTGTGACGTCATTCAAGCTGATGGGGGAACAAGAACAGCGTCCATCACAGGAAGTTTTGTGGCCTTGGTTGATCTTTTCCGAAAAATGAAGGAAAAGGGCATCTGCGAGACCATGCCGATACAGGATTACGTGTCCGCGGTAAGTGTGGGCGTCGTTGACGGTCAACTCCTGCTTGATTTGGAATACGAAGAGGATTCGCGTGCAGACGTGGATATGAATGTGGTCATGACGGGCGCAGGCGAATTTATTGAAGTGCAGGGAACGGCGGAAAGGGTTCCTTTCGGGCGGGACAGACTGACCGCAATGGTCGAACTGGCTGGAAGAGGAATCAGAAAATTGACGGAAGTTCAGAGAGAGATCCTGGGAGGACAGATCTGAGAAAAAAAGTCGTTTTCGCATCCCGCAATGAAGGAAAGATCGGGGAAGTACGGGCAATCCTTGAAGGTCTTGATATCGATCTTGTTTCATTGGCAGAGTATGACCATGTCCCAGAGGTCATTGAGGATGGGTCTTCTTTTTTTGAAAATGCTCTGAAGAAAGCAAAAACGATTTCCGAATTTACGGGTGAAACAGCACTGGCTGACGATTCCGGTCTGGAAATCTCTGCCTTGAATGGTCAACCTGGAATTTACTCCTCCCGTTTTGCCGGTGAAGATGCCGACGATGATCGTAACATTGATAAAGTTTTGGATTTATTGGCAAATACTCCCTTGGAGAAAAGGACCGCAGCTTTCCGGTGCTCGATAGTTTTGTATTCTCCTGAAGGAAGCTATGAAGCTTTTGAGGGTCGATGGGACGGTCTGATCAGCGAAGCCCGCCAGGGAAGCGGCGGATTCGGTTACGATCCGATATTTTATGTCCCGGAATTCAAAAAAACCGTAGCACAGTTGACGTCACAGGAAAAGAATCGCTTGAGTCACCGGGCCAAAGCCCTTTTTGCACTGAAGGAGAGCTTGCGGACTCGATTCGAACTGAATAAAAGAAGTTTGTAAATCATCCGGGGCGTAGCGCAGCCTGGTAGCGCGCCTGCTTTGGGAGCAGGATGTCGCAGGTTCAAATCCTGCCGCCCCGACCAGTAAAAAAGAAAGGGTTGACGATTCTCGTCAGCCCTTTCTTTTTTACCCGCAATGTTTGGTGTCCTGCCTCATCAGGAAATGGACTTTCAGGAAGTTTTTGATATATAGTGACTGTGTGTTCAGGTTAAGTTCAGTACAGGACACTCTCTTTTTTTGATTTCCCAGTCTTCTTAAAGTTGTATGGAGAGAAAGGGAAAAATTGGACAGAAGAGGCTTTGAACTTTTGGAAAAAGTGTCTTGCCTCAGTCGGAAATGGACTTTCGGGCCGTTTGATTTAACATACAAAGGCTTCTCCTGAAGGGATGACTTCAGAATAGCTCCTCTGTCGTTTTAGTTTTCTCGACTCTCTGGCGGCTTCCAGTTTCCGGTCTCGCTCTTTGAAGATTTCTATGTCACTGCCTTCGAGTTTATCCAGTGGGGCAACGTATCCGATGGCACTGTGCAGCCTGGTTTCATTGTAGTGAGTGATGTACTCCTGGACCATTCTGCGGGGATCGTCAAAGGAAAGTGGGACACCGGGACGGATGCATTCTTCCTTGATGGTACCGTGAAAGCGTTCCAGTTTGCCGTTTGATTGCGGATAGAATGGCGATGTCTTCACATGTGTCATTCCGGAAATACGAATAAATTCTTTGAAGTCCCTGGCGATGAACTGAGGCCCGTTGTTGGAAATGATCCGTGGATGTGCATCGGGGAATTTCTCTTTAGCTCGCTGCAAAATGATCTCAACGTCGGTCTCTGTCATGTGTTCCCTGATCTCCCAGTGGACGATATAGCGACTGCACCCGTCCAACAGGCTGCACAGATAGTAAAAGGTGCCGCAGATGTTGATGTAGGACACGTCCACATGCCAGTGCTCATGAGGCTTCAGGGGCTGGACGAAACCGGTTCCCTTGAGACTCTTTTTTGGATTCCATTTCTGAAGCAGGCCCGCTTTTGAAAGAACGCGCCAGGTACTGGTGGGGCTGATGGCGACAATGTCTTGATCCAGCATCATAAAGGTCAATCGCCGGTATCCTTCAAGGGGATTATCCAAGGCGAATTTGACGATGGCATCCCGCTCCCAGGATTCCAACCAAAAATCACGAGGGATCGGAGCGTTGTGTTCGTTGACTTTGCCGTACCGCTCAGTCCATGAATAGAATTTGCTTCTGGCAACAGACAACCAGGAGATGAAGCACTTCAGGGGGATCTCCGTCTTGTTGCTCCAAAGCCTGGCATAATCAACCACGGCATCACGAATGTCATGGGGAACCCAGCTGCCGGTCAGAGATCCCCAAGCTCTTTTTTTAACTGAATGTGTTCCTCCATCAGTTCGGAGAGCACTTCATTTTTCCGGCGCAATTTTGCTTCGAGCTGCTCAATGCGCTGTTCTTCTTTGCGCTTTTGGCTGCCGGTATCACGGATAAAGGCGGCTGCACCGTTTTCAAAGAATTGCTTCTGCCAGTCATAGAAGACGGTCGGTTGAAGCTGGTACTCGTCACACAGATTGGATACGGGAACATGATCAATCAAGTGACGCTTAAGGATGGCTACTTTTTCCTCGGGAGTGTAATTGTGACGTTTTTTTCTCATGGACTTCCCTCCGTTTATGATGGTTTATCACAAACGAGCCAAAAGTCCTATTCACGCTGAACCAAGACAAAAGGAGGTCGAAAATTGAATATCGAAAAATTGTTTTCAATAAAAATCATGGAGGGACGGATCAAGGTTACACCATCGGAAGAGCTGTTATCGATGTCAAGGGATCAACAGATAACTACCCTTGAAAGCGAATTGCGAAAGTATGAATCTAAACTGCAGAACATCAGCAGGCCGCCGGAAGAAAATGAATTCAGCGAAAAGGAGGCCGATAGAAACTCAGATATACATGAAGTTGAATTTATAACTGTTATACTCAAAAACATGATAAAGCAATTCCGGGAATCACATTGGGAGCATCTTAAATTATAAAGATAATAGCGTGTTTCATTGAGTCAATAGAAACTGCTTCCACGAGTCAGTTTGTTCCATCGTTTTACACGGTTTAATTTAGCTGTATATACCTCCGTTTTTTTTATTATTTCGTTTGAGTCTCCAGATATCTTTTGTCTTTTTCCCACATGCGCATTTTTTGAGTGTTTCTTGAAGTATGCAATGATTCTTTGTTGTCATATTTTGTTTTAAAATTTGTTTTTGACGCATCGAACTATACAATTATTTGGATATTCAAAAGCAAAAGGACTTAAGCCAGATTGACCAAGTCCTTTATCTTATTGGTGAGCCCTGTCGGGATCGAACCGACAACCTACTGATTAAGAGTCAGTTGCTCTACCAGCTGAGCTAAGGGCCCACTTATTTAATAACGCACAAACTAAGATAATCCAGTTATCAGCAACCGGATTTCTCTTGGAGGCTAAGCTATATATAGATAAAAATTCATGTTGTCAACAAAATATTTCGATACAGAAAAATGGAAAAGTATCATTAATACTGCATTCATGACAACATTAAAATCCTTCGGAGAAAATGCTTGAAGGCTGTTTTCATTATTGATAACATGCACCCCCATTAAACTGGGAAGGACGGAAGCGTGAGGGCGGTTGTTCAACGAGTCGATAAAGCCATTGTTAAAGTAAATGATCGGATTGTTTCCGATATTTCAAAGGGGATGCTTGTTTTCCTCGGCATCGAGAAGGGGGATGACTTCTCCGATGCGGATTTCCTTCTGGAGAAAGTGATTAATTTAAGAATCTTCGAAGATGAAGAGGGAAAGATGAACCGTTCTTTGTCAGACATTTCCGGGGAAATGCTTGTCGTTTCGCAATTTACACTTCTTGGAGATTGCCGAAAGGGCAGGCGGCCATCCTTTACATCCGCGGAAGACCCGGAACGGTCAAATATTCTTTATTCGCATTTCATTAATCAGGCATCGGAACGGATCCCTGTGGTCAAGTCAGGAATATTTCAGGCGATGATGAAGGTCAGTCTGGTCAATGACGGACCGGTAACAATGCTTCTTGACAGTAAAAGGCTTTTTTAAGAAAGAGAGGCTTTTATGACTGAGGATTTAAAAAATGAAATCCCTTCGGTAGATATCAGGATAGACAAAGACGGTGTCTGGTACTACAAAGGAAACGAAATGATCCGAAAGGACATTCTGGAGTTGTTCTTTCAGAGTCTGGATATTGACCAGCAGGGAAGATATCTGATCAAGAAAGACCAAGAGACTTTTTATATTGAGGTTGAGGATGTTCCTTTCACGGTCATATCCATAGAACCTGCATCCAATGAAAAAGAGGGAGCCATGAGTTTCAATATCCTTCTTTCTGATCAGAGCGTCGAAAAACTGGATCCGACCACGTTGCGTCAGGGAGAGGAAAACGTTCTTTATTGCTCAATTAAAAACAAACGCTTCGAAGCCCGTTTTACAAGAAAAAGTTATTACCAGCTTGCAGAATATATTCAATATGATAGAGAAAACGATCGTTATTTCATAACCATCAATGACAGTCGTTACAACATTTCATCGAAGTAATACCAAAACCAGTAATGCGTGATGTCTGTGGCGGCTCTATTATTTTTAAAAAAGACGACGAGAGCCGACTGCCATAGTTTATTTTTTCAAATTTGAGCTGCTCAGAAGGGGCTGGAGCCATGAGTCGCTTTTCCTTCCCGGAGGTTTAATATGTTAGATGATCATGTAAGACAAGCATTCACATTTGATGATTTACTGCTTTTACCGTCGGAATCACAAATACTCCCTCGTGATGCAGACCTTTCGACGTGGCTTACGAATCGGATAGCCCTGAAAATACCAATCGTTGCGGCTGCAATGGATACGGTCACAGAGTCTGCCACAGCCATTTGCCTCGCCCGCGAGGGGGGGATCGGTATTATTCACCGCAATATGAGCATTGAAAGGCAGGTCCTTGAAGTCGACAAGGTTAAAAAGTCGGAGAGCGGAATGATTGTCGATCCGATTACCATCGAACCCGAACAGAAAGTCAGTGAAGCCCTTGATTTGATGCATCGCTACAAAATATCCGGTGTCCCCGTGGTTAAAAATAAAAAACTTGTGGGTATTCTGACAAACCGTGATCTGCGCTTCGAAGAGAATCTGCAACAGCCGGTATCAAACGTCATGACCCGGGAAAATCTGGTGACGGTGTCCGCCAACATCTCTCTGGAAGAATCCAAAAGACTGCTTCATAAACATCGGATTGAAAAACTTCTGGTGGTTGATGAATCCTATAACCTGAAAGGCTTGATAACGATCAAGGATATTGAAAAGATCAAAAAATATCCCAATGCCTGTAAAGATTCCCTCGGACGGCTGCGAGCGGGGGCAGCCGTAGGAATCCTGGACCTGGAAGCACGGGTTGACGCCCTGTTGAATGCTGGTGTGGATGTGATTGTAATCGATACCTCTCATGGTCACTCAAAAGGTGTTCTCGACGCAGTGAGGGATACAAAGAGCAATTTCCCCAATTGTGAACTGGTCGCGGGCAATGTAGCCACCGCAGAGGGAGCGCAGGCCCTGATCGACGCGGGTGTCGATGCCGTGAAGGTTGGCGTGGGACCCGGATCCATCTGCACGACGCGCATCATCGCCGGTGTAGGGGTTCCTCAAATCACCGCAATCGCGGACGCATACAGGGTATGTGCCCGCAATAATATCCCGGTTATCGCCGATGGTGGGATAAAATTCTCCGGAGACATCGTTAAAGCGCTCGCCGCGGGAGCCCATTCCGTCATGATCGGCGGTCTTTTCGCGGGAACCGAAGAAAGTCCCGGAGAAACCATCCTGTTTCAGGGGAGAAGTTATAAGGTCTATCGCGGCATGGGATCGCTTGAAGCCATGAAAATGGGCAGTCGGGATCGTTATTACCAGGACGATATAGAAAGCAACCTGAAGCTCGTTCCTGAAGGCATAGAGGGCAGGGTGCCTTTTCGAGGCTCATTGTCCGCAAGTATCCACCAATTAAAAGGCGGAGTCCTGGCCGGCATGGGTTATGTGGGATGCCGGACAATAAAGGAACTGAGGGAAAAAGCGCGCTTCACAAAAATCACATCGGCGGGCCTTCGGGAAAGCCATGTCCATGACGTGATCATTACAAAGGAAGCACCTAATTACTGGCTTGATTGAAAACCAGAACTTTGAAAGTAACATCCGATGAAAATTGAAACGTTTGTTCACCTCCATGTCCATACGCAGTACAGTCTGCTTGACGGCACCATCCGGATCAAGGATCTGATCTCGAAGGCTAAAGAATTCGGAATGCAGGCCGTCGCGATGACGGATCATGGAAATATGTTCGGTACGATTGATTTTTATCAGGCGGCATGCAAAGAAGGAATCAAGCCGATTATCGGTTGCGAACTTTATGTGGCCCCAAAAACCCGTTTCGAAAAAACAGGCGGCAGCATTGGCGATACAGCACGTCACCTTCTCGTATTGGCCAAGGATTATCAGGGCTACCAGAATCTGATGAAATTGTCCTCCCTTGGTTATCTGGATGGATTTTACTACCGTCCCCGGGTAGACAAAGAACTATTAAAGAAATATCACAAAGGACTCTTTGCTCTAAGTGCCTGTCTGAATGGGGAGATTGCTAATTATATATTAAAGGATAAGTTTAAGGATGCCTTATTAGCTGCTGAGAATTACAGGCAGATATTTGGTGAGCACAATTTTTATCTGGAGATCATGGAGAACGGCTTGCCCGAACAGAAAACCGCAAACGAAGGATTGCTGGAAATCTCCAGACAGCTTTCGATACCCGTGGCTGCCACCAATGACTGCCATTACCTTAATCGGGAAGACGCAGAATCCCATGAAGTTCTGTTATGTATCCAGACAGGGAAGACACTGGATGACTCCGACCGGATGAGATTTTCAACTGATGCTTTTTATTTCCGGTCGCCGGATGACATGAAGCAGTTGTTTAACTATTGTCCGGAAGCAGTAGAGAATACAAAGGAAATAGCTGATAGATGCAACTTGTCTTTTGAGTTCGGTAAATTTTATCTTCCAAAGTTCGAAGTGAGCAGCGATGAAACTCTGGAAGATCGCCTGGAAAAAGTGGCGATTCAGGGTCTTGCGGAACGAATGCCCCCAATTGTTGAGGAAAGAGGGGAGGAAGTCAGGGGAATATACGAAAAGAGACTGGCTGACGAACTGAAGATTATCAAATCTATGGGTTTCGCCGGTTACTTCCTGATTGTTTCCGATTTCGTTTCCTACGCGAAAAGGATGAACATCCCCGTCGGTCCCGGACGTGGTTCAGCAGCCGGCAGTCTTGTTGCTTACGCCTTAACTATTACCGACATCGATCCAATTCGCTACGACCTTTTTTTCGAACGATTTCTGAACCCTGACCGAATCAGCATGCCTGATATCGATATTGATTTCTGCCCCGAGGGGCGCGGCGATATTATTCGCTACGTGACGGAAAAGTATGGAGAAGACAAAGTCTCTCAGATCATCACCTTCGGCAAAATGCAGGCCCGTGCAGTCATTCGTGACGTGGGAAGGGCGCTGAACATTCCTTATGGTGAAGTGGATGCCATTGCCAAACTCGTGCCCAACATACTGAATATATCTCTCGATGATGCTATGGAGATGGAGCCTCGCCTTCAGGAGGCTGCTAAGCGCGATGAAAAAATTCGGAAACTGTTGAAGCTTTCAAAATCACTGGAAGGATTAAACCGCCATGCCTCTGTGCATGCGGCCGGAGTCGTGATCTCGGATGTGCCGCTTGTGGAAAGAGTTCCGCTTTATAAAAGCCCGAAAGATGATGTGACGACGCAGTTTTCCATGAATGATCTGTCAACCGTGGGTTTGACCAAGTTCGATTTTTTGGGCCTGAAAACGCTCACAGTTATAAAAAACGCGCTTTCGTTCATTAAGGAGGGTCTTGGAACAGATCTTGACTTGAAAAATCTGCCACTGAATGATGCCGATACCTTCAAACTGCTCAGCAAGGGCGAAACAGATGGAGTTTTTCAACTTGAAAGTGACGGAATGAAGGAAATTCTCGTCCGTATGAAACCGGATTGCATCGAAGATCTGATTGCATTGATCGCCCTTTACCGTCCCGGTCCCATGAATATGATTCCTGAATTTATCGCCAGGAAACAAGGGAAAACCCCGATCATCTACGAAATTGACCAGTTGGAAGGCATACTGAAAGAAACATACGGCGTTATTCTTTATCAGGAACAGGTCATGCAGATCGCAAGTGTTATTGCTCAATATTCGATGTCTGAAGCGGACACGCTCCGTAAGGTGATGGGCAAAAAAGACACGGCCAAGATGGAGACGGAACGCCCCAAATTTATGGAGGGGGCAAAGGCCAACGGCATTCCGGAGCAGAAAACCAGGAAGATCTGGGAGCAAATGGAAACCTTTGCTTCCTACGGGTTCAATAAGTCGCACAGCACGGCCTATGCTATGGTTACTTATCAGACCGCCTATCTCAAGGCGCACTACCCCGTTGAATTTATGGCTGCGCTGCTGACCAGTGAAAAAGACAACAGGGACAAAATCATCAAATATATTCATGTCTGCAAGGAAATGGGGATTGCGATTCTTCCTCCGGATATTAATGAATCTCAGCGGGATTTCAGCGTAGCTGGAAACCGCATTCGCTTCGGGCTCGCGGCCATCAAAAATGTTGGACTGGGTGCGATCGATGCCATGATCTCTTCACGGCAGAAAGGAGGAGAATTTTTATCCTTTGAAGATTTCTGTAATCGGACCGACCTTAAGAAGGTAAACAAGCGCGTTCTCGAAAGTCTGATCAAGTGTGGCGCTTTTGATTCGACAGGACAGAGGCGGCGGCAACTGATGTCGGAATATGAGAACATCATCGAGATTTCTCAAAAGCGTCAGAAGGACAAGGCCAGCAAACAGGCCAGTTTTTTTGACGATATGGAAGACTTGGGAGTTGAGGAAAAGAGATCCTATGCCAACTCCTCTGCGGCTGAAATTCAGGAATGGGACCCTAAAGAATTACTTGCCCATGAAAAGGAATTTCTCGGATTTTATGTTACAGGCCATCCGCTTGAGGGTTATGCGTCCAAAATCAGCATGGTAGCCAATACGGACTCAGCCGGCATTCTGGAAAAGGGTGACAAGGAACCGGTTTCCCTGGCGGGTATTGTGTCCGGAATACGGGAAGTCTTTACGCGGAAAAAAGAAATCATGGCCTATGTATCCCTTGAAGACCTCAAAGGAGCGACGGATGTAATCTTTTTTCCTGAAATTTATAAAAAAGTGACGGATATCCTTCACGGTGATGCCCCGATTTTTGTAAAAGGCATACTAGATGTAGCGGAAGAAAATGTGAAAGTAATCGCCGAAGAAGCCTCGCTTTTATCTGAAACGGAATACAATCCTTTTTCAAGCGTCCATTTCATGGTGGACATCGAAAATAACGGTACCTCAGATCATCTTGTCGACAGGCTGCATCAGTTAACCAAAAATTATAAAGGAAAATATGACGCATATCTTCATCTCATCAATGGCTCCTGTGAAACAAAGATCTATCTCGGTGACAAGGCAAAGTTATCCATCAGCCCGGAATTAAAGAGAGAAGCCAATATAATTCTTGGAGAAGGGGGGATGATTTTCATGTAAGATGAAATACATTGAGCGAACATACCGAAATCAGATTTCATGTAAATTTCTGACATCGTTTCATGTCTGTGAAGAACAGACCGATCTTTTTATTCAGGCGGATCAGGATCTGACAAATAACGCGGCAGCCTCTGTACATCATTACCGCACTCATCTCAAATACTACATGCAGTCTCACCCTGAATTTGTTACATCCTTCAGACCATTGCCTGAAGATGATCTGGCCCCGCCGATTGTGAAGGCCATGCTGAAGGCCAGTAGATACGCCGGTGTTGGTCCTTTAGCTGCGGTGGCGGGGGCCGTCGCGGAATTTGTGGGGCGGGATCTTATGAACTCTTCATCCCAGGTCGTTGTTGAAAATGGAGGAGATATTTTTCTCAATGCGTCGCAAGAATTAAACATTGCCGTTTTTGCGGGTGATTCACCCTTGAGTTATCAAATCGCCTTAAGGATAAAACCAGGTGACACACCGCTGGGTATTTGCACCTCATCGGGAACGGTTGGTCATTCAATCAGCTTTGGAAAAGCAGATGCCGTATGCGTGAAAGCCAAATCAGCTGCTCTTGCTGATGCTGCGGCGACGGCTATTGGGAATCGAGTCATGAATAAAGCCGATATAAAACATGCCCTCGAATCGGGAGCTCTCATTCAGGGTGTCCTGGGAATATTGATTATTCTGGAGAAACAGATGGGCGTAATCGGAGATATGGAACTGATATAAAAATAGTCCTTCTGGTTTACATAATATATCTTATAGGACAAAGAGATTATTTCTACAGACCTTCCTCAGCAAGTGACTTAATCAGCGCCGCCTGCCTTTCTGACAATTTTTTCGGGACGCTGACGGTGATTCTCACGTATTGATCGCCTCTGGCACCGCCCTTGAGATTGGGAACACCATAGCCTTTCATTCGAATCCGCGTATTGTTCTGAGTTCCCGGAGGAATTTTAATCCGCTTTGTCGATCCATCTATCGTAGCAACTTCAATGGTCGTTCCCAATGAAGCCTGACTGAAATTAATGGTCTTTTCAATATAAATATCATTACCTTCCCGGGAAAAAAGAGGATGCGGCAGGACTGTGATGTTCAAATACAGATCGCCGGGAGGCCCGCCTTCAAGACCTGGATTGCCTTTACCGGCCAGTCTCAGCTTCTTTCCCGTATTGATGCCTTTAGGAATTTTTATGTTGAGCTCGTCAACCTTATCCCCTTTTTGAAGAGCAATTTTCTTTTCACCACCGAACACCGCTTCTTCAAGGGTAATGGAAAGATTGTACTGAAGATCCTGACCTTTCTGCGGAACACGAGCGTACTGAGCTTGCTCTCCGAAAAGCTCGGCAAACGGATCATAGCCGCCCTGCGTTCCATAGGTTCGATTTCTTCCACGATACGTGCGGGAGCCCGAGGGGCCATAACCTCCCAGACCACCGAAGCCCATCTCCCGAAGAATCGAGTTGATGTCAAAATTCCGGAAAATATCCTCCTGCGTATACCGCTGGCTGAAGGTATCTGAACCGAAGCTGTCGTATTGTTTCCGCTTTTCCGGATCGCTGAGAACGGCATAGGCTTCGCTGATTTTTTTAAACTTTTCTTCTGCTTCTTTGTTATCTGGATTTTTGTCCGGATGATATTTTAAGGCAAGTTTCCGGTACGCCTTTTTTATTTCGTCGCTTGTCGCCGTTTTTTCAAGTTCAAGAATTTTATAGTAATCTTCAGCCATATCTTTTCAACGCATCTTCTCAAGGAAGTAAAATATTAAAAATTATTTATTTTAAAGACATTTAAAAAATGTATCCATTGATTCGATTTTGTCAAGAAATACCTGAATATATGGCTTAAGCCCGCCTTCCTTATCAGGAAAGGGTTGCTATTTTTCGTTTAATGAAAAGGGTGACAGTCGGGTCAATTGATTGCTCCAGCGCTTTTTTGTAAAATTTCAGGGCTTCGCTGCGATTCTGCATTTTTTCATAAAGCCTGCCCATATCCCGATAAAGGATAGTCCCGAAGTATTTCCCCGCTTCAATTTTCTCCGCCTGTTTCAACGCCTTCAGCGCTTTCTGATAATCTTTCTTTGATTCATAGCAATAGGCAAGGCTGCTATAGGAAAGCACTTTAAATTCATTTTCGTCGGAGGCATTCGCAATAAATTTTTCATAGGACTTTATCGCTGAATCGATGTCATTATTTTTGAAGTAAAGATTCCCTAACCGGTAATCGCTCAACTTGGAAGCTTGACTTCCTGAAAATTTCGAAGAAAGATCTCTATATTTTTTAATGAGGATATCACTGTTGACGGCAGATTCTTGTAAAACTGCCGTTTTCTCAATTTCAGCATACTCTTCCCATGCCTTTTTTTCGTAATAATATTTATATGTAAACCAGCCGACAACGATCATAAGCACCAGAATCACGACGGCGGCAATGGTAAGAACTTTTCTCTTGTTCAAGACATAGAATTGAGAAATATTTGCAATAAATCTTTGAAAATAATCCGGTTTTTCTATTTCTCCCAAAATTGCTTTTTTTGTCATGGCTCTCTCCTGACTTATTCCTCAGATGGCGCATTGGCCTTGAGTACTTCAAGAATGTGAAGTGGTATTCGCACGATTTTTCTGTCCCGATTTGTACAGGCATGAATAGTGTAGCCTTCAACAAAAGTCTTTTCCCTCTTTTCGTCTAAAAGGGTGTAATTGAATTTTAAACTGGCTCTTCTGACGTAGGCAATTTCCGTTTCAATCAGGATGATTTGATCATACACCGCGGGAAAAAGATATTGACAGTATGCTTCGGAAAGAGGAAGGTTGATCCCCTGCTCTTCCATCTGGGCATACACAACACCGATTTCCCTTAAATATTCGGAGCGTCCGATCTCAAACCATTTAATATAGTTTGTATGATAAACGATGCCCATGGCATCCGTATCGGCATACATGACTCTGATTTTAGCTGTGCTTTTCTTCAATAAAAGACCTCCATCCCTTCAAGAACAGATCCATGAGATGGTGTCCCGGAGATATGAACAATCCACTCTTTTTTGCAGATGATTCGCAAAAAGACCATCCCGACGCCATGTTTTCATGTTTTTCAGATGAAAGAACCGCAAAGGGACTTGGCTCTCCTGAATGGGTTCTAAGGATGATCGGCGTCGGGTGATCGCTGAGGACCAGGACTCTGTAGTCATTAAAATTTTTGATGCCCTCAAGTACCGTTCCTACCACCTTCTTGTCGAGATCCTCTATGGAACGGATTTTTCCGGCCAGGGAACCCTCATGTCCCATTTCATCCGGTGCTTCCACATGGATAAAGACGAAATCCATATCCTTCAGCGCGGCCAGGGCCTGCTCCGCTTTGCCTGCGTAATTTGTGTCCGTATATCCCGTTACGCCTTCAACATGAATTTTTTCAAGCCCTGCGTACTTCCCGATTCCATTAAGTAAATCTACGGCAGAAATCATTCCTCCCCTGATAGAATAGCGGTCAGTGAGTCGAACAATTTTCGGCGCCTTTCCCTGCCCCCAAAGCCAGATGGAATTTGCGGGTTTCAGCCCTGCCGAAATACGATTTCTGTTTACAGGATGATCTTTAAGGATTTTCTGAGAACGCTTCATCAGTCTGATAACCTGATCCGCCCCTTCGCCTCTGGGCAGGTAATGATAAACTGACCGGCCTGTAATGTCGTGTGGCGGTGTTGTTTCCAGAGCTTCCTGTCCCCTGCGCCACACCATGAGATGTCTGTAACCCACGCCGGGATAAAATCTGTAGGTATCGGAACCCATTTCTTTATTCAGGTCATTGATGATCTCTTGCGCCTCTCCCGAACTGATATGACCCGATGTAAAATCTTCCATCATTGGATTTTCAATCGGTCCCAAGGTAACCAGATTGCATCGGAAGGCCACATCTCCGGATTCCAGTTCAAGTCCAAGGCTGGCCGCTTCAAGCGGTCCCCGCCCGGTATAGGTTTCCAGTGGATCGTAACCCAGAACGGAAAGATTGGCAACATCGCTTCCCGGTTGCAATCCATGAGGAATTGTGTCAATCAACCCCAGAGTTCCCTCGGCAGCCATTTGATCCATATTGGGGGTGCAGGCTGCTTCGAGAGGGGTTTTGCCATCAAGTTCATCGATGGGATAGTCAGCCATTCCATCCCCTAAAATAATCACGTATTTCATGATAGTCTGTCATCCTCTATTCTGATCAGTACGGTACGATCCTGAACGATATCCAGTCTGTCGATTTGCCGCAGCGCCCTTTGTACATTCTTTTCCTTCGATCTATGGGTTGTCATGACAATCGGTACAGCCTGTCCCTGTTTTCTTCCTTTCTGAATCACGGTGGCAATGCTGATGTTTTCTTCCGCCAGGATGCCGGCGATTTTTGAAAGGACTCCAGGCCGATCAAGAGCCGAAAATCTGAAATAATAATGTGAGATAATTTCATCAACCGGCATCAGTTCGATTTCTTCAATGACTTTTTCCTGAAAGGATCGGGCCGGTACACGCCAGGAAATTCCCTTTAAGATGTCACGTGATATGTCGATGATATCGCTGACTACCGCGCTTGCAGTAGGCATCATGCCCGCCCCCTGACCATAGAGAAACACGGAATCCGAAGCATCTCCGATAATGTGAAAGGCGTTGTAATTCCCGTTTACATTGGCCAGGAGATGATGAAACGGGACCATCGTCGGATGAATTCGCGCTTCGATGAGTCCATCGTGCTGCCTTGCTATGGCAAGCAGTTTGACGCGATATCCCAGTTCGCCGGCGAATTCCACATCCTGCTGACTGATATCTGAAATGCCCTCCCTGTAAAGCTCATCCAAGGGTACTCTTTTCCCGTACGACAACGTCAGGACGATGGCCAGTTTGTGAGCCGTATCAATACCCTCGATATCGAAGCTCGGATCAGCTTCCGCAAAACCGAGATCCTGAGCCTCTTTCAGAACAACCTTGAAATCTTTCCTGTCATCCGTCATCTTGGTCAGAATGAAATTCGACGTGCCGTTCATGATGCCCAGAACGGATAGAATTCTATTGGCAACCAGCGCCTCCCGGATCGTTTTGATGATAGGAATCGTCCCTCCAACGCTGGCTTCAAATCCGATGTTTACCGCCTTCTTTTCGGCAAGTTCGAAAAGATCGTTGCCAAAGGTGGCCAGAAGAGCCTTATTCGCCGTGACGACATGCTTTCCTTTGTTCAAAGCTTCAGTGATAAAATGGAGAGCGGGATCATAACCTCCAACCAGTTCAATGACGATGTCGATTTCCGGATCGTTCATAATCGAATTGACATCGGTCGACAAAAGCTGAGGTTCCACGGAAACGATTCTTTGAGAAGTGATGTCGATATCTACAATCCTTTTCAGGATGAGCCTGGTCCCCAGGCGCCTTTCCAGAATATCCGCATTTTCTTTTAAGAGCTTGACTACGCCTGTTCCTATGTTTCCGAAGCCTATTAACCCGAGTTTGATATTCCTCATGAACGGATGATCTCCTTACACTTCCAATATGAGACCCTGTACTGTCTTGTATTCCGGAAAAAATTTTTTACGAATTCACTTCAGAGCTTTTCCGGAAAGCTGAACTGGACTTCCACAAACTTGCGTGAAGAGCTCTGCAAGAAAGAACAGTTTGATTTTTCAATGTAATTTTCAACTTAAAGCAGGTATTGTTAACAAATATTAATAGTTTGCGCAAGGAAAGATTTGACTTTTGGAGCGATCTAAAATAGACAGTCTCTTTCAATCTGGCATCAGAGAAGTTTTTTAAAACGTTCATCAGGGGAGTCTATATGCGTGAGCAATCGTCATATAAGGATGCGGGCGTGGACATTGATAAGGCCAATCTCTTCATTAGCAGGATCATTCCTCTTATCAAGATGACATCAAGAAAAGAGGTAATGAAGGGAATCGGAGGATTTGGAGGACTTTTCCACCTGGATCTCAAAAAAATCAAAGATCCTGTACTGGTTGCTGCAACAGATGGTGTTGGTACGAAGATCAAGATCGCCCAGATGATGAACAAACACGATACGGTAGGCATCGATCTTGTTGCCATGTCCGTCAACGACATCATCGTTCAGGGAGCTGAACCCATATTTTTCCTTGATTATATCGCCATCGGACAGATGGATGTTGAACGCAACGTCAAGCTTATAGAGGGGATCGTCAAGGGTTGCCAGGAAGCTGGATGTGCCTTGATCGGTGGTGAAACGGCCGAAATGCCGGGCATTTATTCTGAAAACGAATATGATCTGGCCGGCTTCTGCATCGGTGTTGTTGAAAACGGCAGAATCATCGACGGTTCGGACATTCGCGTCGGCGACCGTGTAATCGGAATTGCATCAAACGGCATTCACAGCAACGGATATTCCCTGGTTCGCAAGGTTATATTTGACAAAGCAAAGTTAAATGTCGACGACACAATAGAGGGTATCGAAAATTCCATTGGAGAAGAACTTCTGCGGCCAACACGAATCTATGTCAAACCCGTCCTTAATTTAATGAAGAGCTTTAATATCAAAGGGATTGTTCATATTACGGGTGGAGGCTTTGTTGACAATATTCCCAGAATCGTTCCCAATCAATGCTGCACTGTGATCCGAATGAACAGTTGGCAGATTCCGCCCATATTCAGTATTATCCAGGAGCTCGGTGATATTGACCAGATGGAAATGGTCCGTGTATTCAATATGGGAATCGGAATGATCCTCATTGTTTCAGAAAAGGAAACCGATGATATTGTGGAACGCCTCAACATGCTGGGGGAAAAGGCCAATATTATCGGATCTATCGAAAAAGCTGACGGCGAGAAAAGCGCTGTTTCTTTTACATAGCCTGATATATTGATTATGAACAGAAAGCTGCCTATTGGTGTCCTTGTCTCCGGAAGCGGTTCAAACCTGCAGTCCATCATTGATCACATTGAGCGGGGTCGACTTGGTGCGGAGATCAAGGTGGTGATCAGCAACGTACCAGATGCCTATGCCTTGGAACGGGCCCGAAAACATCACCTTCCCACTCTCGTTATTCGTCATGAAGATTTTGAAACAAGGGAAGCATTCGACGCGGAAATTGTCCGTGTCTTTAAATCCGCAGATGTTGAGCTTGTCGTTATGGCCGGTTTTATGAGAATTATCACTCCTGTTTTACTTGATGCCTATCCGTACAGGGTCATGAACATTCACCCTGCCCTTCTGCCTTCATTCCGGGGCATGAACGCGCAGCGTCAGGCTGTCGATTACGGTGTCCGATTTTCAGGATGCACGGTTCATTTTGTCGACCAAGGCGTTGATTCCGGTCCTATCATCATTCAGGCGGTTGTCCCCGTTCTTGATGAAGATACGGAAGAAACCCTTTCTGCAAGGATTTTAAAAGAGGAACACCGAATTTATCCCCAAGCCATTCAGTTTTTTGTCGAAGGACGAATTTCTGTCAATAATCGCAGGGTAAGAATTCGAGACGGAAAATGTGACGAATTCTTAACAGTTCATAACCCTGCCCTTTCCGGATTCTAAAAAAAGGCAAAAAACTTTATATAATATTATACTATCAATTACATATATAAAGGGCTGTTCTGTTCTTTTTTTTGTGTTATACATAAATTAAAACATATTTTAGTCTCCAGCTTGCGGCACGGGAGGATTAATGGTTTCATGAAAAAAGTTCAGCAGGAAGATTATATTATACAAAACTTGGGTGAATGTGCGATCCAGTCTCCGGTAATCGTTAATGATTTTACGCCCGACAGCAAGCGTTTGCTGCTGAAACAATATCTTGACTATAGTAATACCGGAAAAAATAAGGACGAAAAAGGGAAAAGGGAGATTCCCCTTTCTGTGGAAGTGGCAGGTCCACGGGAAAAAATATTTTTCGATCCTTCCAAAACAAAAGCGGCGATTGTCACTTGCGGCGGCTTGTGCCCGGGAATCAATGACGTGATTCGCGCCATCGTCATGCAATTATATCACCGTTACGGCGTTCGCAACATAATTGGAATAAAGTATGGATTCCAAGGACTTATACCATCATACGGACATGAAATTGTTGAATTGACGCCTGAATCGGTTGAAAATATCCATCGCGAAGGTGGCAGTATATTATCTTCCTCACGAGGTCAGCAGAATATTGGAGAAATGGTTGACGCCCTTTCGCGAATGAATGTCAATATTTTTTTCTGTATCGGCGGTGATGGAACCATGCGCGCGGCTGAACGCATTACAGAGGAAATTACAAGACGAAAATTAAGCATAAGCCTAATCGGTATCCCGAAAACGATCGATAACGATCTGAATTTTGTTCAGAAAACATTCGGGTTTGATACAGCAATCGCTGAATCCGAAAACGCAATCTCCTGCGCCCATGTTGAAGCGAAAGGTGCGCCTATGGGAATAGGACTCGTCAAGATTATGGGACGGCTCTCCGGTCAGATCGCTGTTGGTGCGGCACTGGCACAGAATGACGTCAATTTTGTCCTGATTCCCGAAGTACCTTTTGATCTTGAAGGCGAAAACGGCCTCTTCAAAGCCTTGGAAAAACGTCTCATACGCAGAAAACATTGTGTTATTCTTGTGGCAGAAGGCGCCGGTCAGGAACTGATGCGCACAAATAATACGCCTCAGGAAACAGATGCTTCCGGCAATATCCGTCTGCTGGATATCGGCTATTTTTTAAAGGTGCGGATTGAAGACTACTTTAAAAAAGCGGGCATCCAGATCAATCTGAAATATATTGACCCCAGCTATATGATTCGCAGTGTTCGCGCAAGTGCCAGCGACAGTATCTATTGCTCCGCTCTTGGCCAGTACGCCGTTCATGCCGGGATGGCCGGAAAAACCGGGATGCTGGTCGGTTTATTGAAAGATGAATATGTCCACTTGCCAATCCGGGTTGTTACTTCAGGGAAACAGATCGATCCGGAAGGCAATTTATGGATGCGGGTTCTTGAATCGACGGGTCAGCCTCCTTCCTTGCTTAATAAACCTTTGGACCCTCCTGTTGAGGAACATGTTGTTATTTGAATTTTTCCATGGGTGAGAAAAGCCCGCCAGTTAAACCTTACCGGCGGGCTAAGCATAAATCCAACACCTATAGAAAAATCCAGGTTAAATATCTAACTTTAACTGATTATGGATCGACGTCCATTATATCGTTCTTTGTCGTAATACTTTACAGTATCCACAAGTTTTAATTTTCCGATGCATTCCTTCAGAGGAACACTGGTAATTTCACCCCGCTGCAGGCTTGCCATACGGCCAAAATCTTCATTAATAATCATATCCACCGCAGCGATTCCAAACCATCTTGCCATCAGTCTGTCATGGGCTGATGGTGTACCGCCGCGCTGCAAATGACTAAGGATTAAGTGTCTGGTCTCCAGACTCGTTCTTCCTTCAATTTCATCAGCGACGAATTTGGCTATCCCCCCAAGAGCGACATGGCCGAATTCATCTATTTTGGAACTTGTGATAAACTCTTTCTGACCGACCGGCTTCGCTCCCTCAGAGACAACAAGAATGGCATAGCGGATTTCCCTTCCTTTTCTTTCCTGGAGCAGCGTGCATATTTCATCGAGATTAAATGGATGTTCAGGAATAAGAATGATATAGGCGCCACTGCATTCACCGCCATGAAGTGCAAGCCATCCGGCGTGACGTCCCATGGTTTCCACAACGAAAATCCGGCTGTGTGAACCGGCTGTCGTCCGCAGACGGTCGATTTCTTCCGTAATCACATTGACGGCAGTGTCGAATCCAATAGAATAATCCGTTCCAACCAGGTCGTTATCAATTGTCTTAGGAATACCAACGGTCTTGATTCCCAGTTTGTGCAGACTGTAAGCCGCCCCCAGAGTATCTTCCCCTCCGATGGCGACAACTACATCAATTCCGAGTTTTTTAATATTATCCAGTAATATTTCCGATCTGTCATTTTTGGGATTGAAAGGATTGGTGCGTGAAGTTCCGAGGTTAGTCCCTCCATAACGGTCCCACGTCCGAACGATTTCTTCATCAAGAGGACGAGTGTATTTTGCCAGGCTTTTGGGATCGTCCGGATCAACATCAACCAGTCCACGCCATCCATCCGTAATCCCAATGACTTCGAATGACATGGAACGTTTTGATCCCAACCATTGATCTGTTGCACTTTTTGTAACCCATTTTACCGCGCCGTTCAAACCGGGACAATCACCACCGCCTGTCAGTACAGCAATTTTCATTTTCATAAGCAGCCTCCCATGATTTATGAATTCACTTGTCAAATAAATAAATTGGTAATATTCCTCTGTGCCTTGCCTGGCGCGGGCCATCTGTTTGCGTGAAGCTTTTAACATAAGTGCTTCAAAAGAATCTATCTTTTTTCATCTATTGAAAGTTGCCTGAGGGATAAGGAACTTGAATGAAATTAGATAAAGATAAAAAGTTCTTGCAAAAATAAACGTTATGTTTTAGTAACCAACGCATTCTTTTGAAGGGAGAAATGGTACATGTCTAGAATTTGTGACGTTTGTGGCAAGGGTCCGGTTGTCGGAAACAATGTGAGCCATGCAAATAATAAAACAAAGAAAGTTTGGTATCCCAATCTTCAGAGCCTCAGATGCCTTGACGGCAAAACAGGCGCAGTTAAAAGAATGAAGGTCTGCACGCGCTGTTTGCGTTCAGGTTTTGTAAAAAAGGCCTTGTAAAAAAGAGAGGATCCCTGAATCTCAGGCTAAATTCCGTATCATATTCAGGAACGCATCGCAATTGTCGATCAGAACCACCCCTTTGAAAGGTCGAATGGGTCTATATATAAGCCGATTCGGCCTTTTCTATTTTTTATAACCTTTTTCCTGATTATTCTCTTCCGTGGCTTTGCCTTTCCTCTATTTTCCTATGATTTTTCTTTCCATGCTTCACTTTGAAGAATGACCGAATTCTCATGAGTGAAAAAACGATCATATCCTTCCGCTGGAATAGCCATGTACTTTAGTTATGGATTTTTACCTTGCGGTCGGCATAAATGTGTGATGTAAATTCCCGCTCATATAGATCCTGCAAATCATTAATGAGCCGTGCGTAACCTGAAAAACCTACTCGTTATAAGGATTAGAAATCATGGAAAAAAGAATAACAGGAATGCGAAATTTATTGATCGCTCTGGCGGCTTTGCTGCTCGTCCTATTTCACCATCGGCCGGTTCAGGCCCTTCCTTTATCCGACGCGTCACACCCTGTCCCAGTCGCAGCTATGAAGCTTGTGCAGTTCTGTGCTGATCCCAAAGTCGGGTTCGATTCGCAAGCCGTTGCCAACCTTATAAATCATGTGATTGCACCTAAACAGAATAAAGAATCAGCTCTCCCCACATTTCGGAATGCTACCGGAGCCTATTATGAACTCGACACCAGGATCAACTTTTCCGATTTCCTGAAATATTCCTTCAGCAGCGAAATTCCATCGGTTCTCACCAGTCCGGCTTCTCTAAGATATTCACTTTGGACAGACACTCAGGGAAAATCACAGAAAATGCCCGTCAATTGGAAACTGGTCCCCTCAAATGGAAAGCCGGTTATCATCCGCGGGTTGGAACAGATCGGGATCACTCCAGATATCAATACAGGCATTCATTATAAATATAAACTGCAAAGAACTCTCATCCTTCTTAATCATGACAACCGGCAGGTCATTATTTCCATTTCAAAACAGACGGATATTTCCGATGTCGGCAAAAAGGGTGTCATTCTGGGGCATGATGACGACTGGAATTACTATTATTCAGCAGAAACCGGTTCGACCAAGGCAGGACTGGGCTGGGTTAAATCCTACATTTATGACTATTTTTCCGTGGGAGTTCATATCCAGTCAGGCTCTTCACCTTCCATGGTCAGATCCGGAATTTTTCAATGGATTCGGGCTGGCTGGTCAGGAATCAATTTTGCTGAACCGAAACACGTAATCAAGGGAATGAAACGATATGCCAGAAATTCAAAATCTATCCTTGAGTCTCCCAAATTACCTGAACCTAACCAGTTAGTCACTACTTATCGGCGCCTTTTAGCCTTGCCACAACATGCTTTATCAGAGAAATACACCGCATTGCAGCAGGCTCGACAGCAATTAGCTGTCCGAAGAAATAAAATCGCTATAAAAAATCAGGAATCCCATACTCCAAGGGAACAAATCATTCAGGAATTGATGCTGGAATATTTCAAGATTTCCCTTGGAAAGCCATCCCTGCTGAAAAATATGGATATTTAGAATGATGGCGCTTTCTTCCTAACCTTTCCCCATCAGAGAATAGCAGGAGAAACTTAAGCAGCGTTGTCTGGATATTTATACCCAGAGCCTCTCCCAACCGATGAAACAGCATGCGAACTATTTTGGGAGTTTTCAAGTAATTAATTGCTGTTTTCGTTGAAATATGGCAGGTAAGCAAATCTCCTAAAGTTCTCACCTTTTCTTTTTAACATAATGGATACAGCATTTCACCCAACCCTGTGTGAGGATTATCTCATTAACCCTATTGCATAAAATTGATGACGAAGATAAGTTGAACTCAACGAGGATATTTTAAGCGCTGAAGAGACAGCAACTACAGATTGCCGTAAAGAATATTCGGAATAGGAAAAACTTTTTATATTCATGGCTCGGTAAATAAAGAAAGGAGCATGACAATGTCTGAATCATTTGAGGAATCTTCCATAGAATGCATGACCGTGCAAAATCGCTTTGTGCCACCGGAGATATGCAAAGGGGCAGTGAACAGGGTCGGCTCAGTTACACGAAATTCCTTAGAGATAAAGATCGATTCGACCATACAGCAAAAGATATCCGATTCAGTTGCAAAGGCGGTAAAAGCTATTGAGGCGATGCAGAAGAACACGGATCTCATGAAAGCCTTAAGGACAATCAGGGAAGGAAAAGGGGACAAGGCCACGGTAGAAATAGTTTGTAAAGAGTTTGATGTCCTGGAGAAGGAACTCCTCGCCAGAGAGAAACATCACACTGTTCACGAATAAGAGGAGCATAGAATGCGGCTCTTCCGAGGCCGGAAATGGTCAGCCCGACAAAAGCCTTCAGGCTGACTTCCGCCTGTTTCTGTTTAGTATTACATCATGAAAAGAACTGATTGCATGTAGGTTGATTGAAAAAAAATCAGGATATTCGACAATATTGTCGAACGAGCGACAATAAAGAAAATCCTACTATCTCATTGCTTATAATGATTATTCTCATATGAAAATTTTACATAGTCGACATTTATTGCCTTTAATATCAGATTATTATTAATAACTCTTCCAACCTTCCCTGGTGTATTGCCAATTAAATTAAGTAATTAATAAAGTTGCATCATAGTGGCGCAATGAATGCATACCAATAAAGATAAAGCAAAAACCCGGTTTACTCTAAGGTACTGAAGTAACCAAGTCGAGGCTAATAATTTAAAGTGCCATTCTTTTAAGTTAATCTCCTTGGATAGGCGATTTTATCGGAGAAAAGGTGTTGATAATATTTTCCGTTTCGTTTCTGCACAGACCTTGACCCTCCGAAGTTCGTTTAAATTCTCTTTCCCGCCTGCTGATTAGACATCTGACATTGAACAGTTTGCTCCGCTTCCGCATCAATCGGCATTTTGACAAAAATATATTAAATATCATGTCAGGTATCGCCAATGTAAAAAGGAGGCTCAATCAAGGGGATGAATCACTGATTCTGTAAACTTCGCCATTCAATTTTCCCTGATTGTGGATCAGCCATCGTTCTTTTAAGCGATAATAACTGATGACGCTTGGGGGTTGGAAAAATTCTGCGAATTCTGAATTTCTCTTTTATCACAGTTTTTGCCATATTTTTTAGATAGCAAAAAATTCATTGCTTTCCCATGTTGCTCTTTTGCTGAAAATCCTGAATGGTTAACTTTCTGACCTCGACAAGGCGTCGTTGGAAGGAGGGATTACGATGTGGAGTATCAATCAGGACGGAACTGTAACGGCAAGAGCCAGGGCACTGCTGCACATTCTTGATAAACCCATGACACCGGAAGAAATTTCCCAACAGCTCGGACAACCTCTCTTCAAAGTAAGAACCTGTCTTCGGGAAATGGTCACTTCCCGAATCATAGACCAGAGGGGAGAGCGATTTATAATCACCGAGGAGGGGAGAGAAAAGCGATAAAATTTTTAAAACACAAACGAGAGAACCCAGGCCATTCACACAATCGGCAAAGAAAACCCGCTTTTTCAGCGGGTTTTCTGCTTTATAGGACTTTCTGGATTATTACCGGGGATCCCGGATGACGAGCCTGAGGCCAAAATTTAGTTAATCGCATTGTGAGGCTACTTTTTCGCCCACACTCCATTGTCGCCCTGCACCCACCAGCCGGGCTGGGATTTGCCTCTCCAGCTATTGGCGAATATCGTTGCTATCTGCGGCACCGTTTCAGAACCGAGCTTGTTGGCCGTTGCAATCTCCTGGTAAAGGGCTGCTCTGTCTTTGTTTTCCTGTTCGATCAGTTTGTTGACCTGGCTCCTCTCCTGGAGATTCAAACCGGCTATATTTCTTGCCTCAACAAGCCCCTTGTTATTCTCCCCGATTGCTCCCTTGTCGTAGAAAGGTTTCAACTGGAAAAACCTGTTTTTCATCGAATCTCTGATGCCGCGAATAGCAGGTGTTGAAACATCAATATTTACAGCGGCATGGGCATTTACGGGGCCAAATCTGAATTGCTTCAGCAAATCCAACCGGCTTGAGGGACCTGGAGCGGGCGCCGGCACCGTTTCTTTCTGAACATCATTTGCTTTTGTACGGACGTCTTCAACGATACTGTCCGCTGCCTTTTGTACTTCGGCGGCAGGGAAATAGATATTGACCGTCACACAGGACACGATTAGAAACACCACAAAAATACCTGACGCTTTTATTACAGTTCGCATATTTCCTCCTGAAAAATTATTTTTTTGCTGAATTTTTTATGCTTTAACATGATTTACCCTGACGACATATTCCTGCTTTCTTCTCGAGGCTGAAATATGCGGCCCACCCGTTCCGCCATGTCCTTGAAGCTGATGGCATTATCAGGGTTCTGATTGATGACGTCAATACCTCTGAACCAAGCCCGTCTCACCAGATATTCATTTCCGCCCTTATAAATGAGTCCTCGCAGGGAAAAGATATCATCCGCCAGGGTGCACCTTATGCCAATCTCACTGTAGGGATAATCTTTAAAAAACTGGTTCAGACCGCTGCTCAGCACAGCGGACACTGCGCCAGAACCAGTACCGATTATTGAAATATTCTTGATCGCATCAACACTGATTCTTTGCGGCACCTTTCTGCTCCTGTCCGATGTAATAACCAGATCAAAGCTCACGGGCTGGCCGTATTCCATCATGAAATTCTTCAGGTATCCCTTAACAAGCCCTGTCATCCGACCGACTTCGATGCTTTCCGTAACCGCTTCGAGATCGATATTATCAAATTCTGCATCGGCGCCGAAAAAGCGGGATAAAGAGAAAAGTCTTCCCGCATATATATTGCCGATGGTAACCCTGCCACCGAATATCTGAATCACAAGCTCACCGTATGCGTTCCACTTTCCATCCTGAAATACGATTGAAGACAAGTCCCCGTTGATCAATCCTGTCAATGTAAAGGGTAACGACGACCCGATCAGTTGCCCAAGATCGAGGTTTTGAATAGTTACGCCAGTTTGAACCCGCGTTTCAGGGGAAAGAAGATTTTCAGCCCTGAAGCCTGCCATGTGGACCTTGCCGCCCAAAGTTGAAAAGTCAATTGGATTCGGAAGAATAAAGCGGTTGCCATAGAGCGCGACGGGTGTTTTAAGTTTATCGATCCTTAAAGTTCCCTTTTCGAGCAGTTCGAAGGCAAGGAAACCCTGGCCGGCTTCGTTTACACTTCCCGGTGATGGAGTTCCTGCCAGGACAATATCATATGGCAATGATATATTCAGACCGGTGAGCAAGAGCTGGTTTGAAGGAGAGCGAACAGCGCCGCCGCGAAGTGCAAGATTGCCTTCGATCATTTTACGCTGCTTCGAAATTGACGCAGTCAGTTTCAAATCTGTTTCTCCATCCAGCGTCATATCCTGCAGGTTCGGATAATTCTGCTGCATGTAATTCTGCATGAGAATGCCAAACAGACGTCGGCAGGAAACACCCTTTGCAGCAAGGAAAAAAACCGAACTATTTTGTGAAATATCTACAGAAAAGACGTAATGACCCGTTTGGAAAAGATCGAAAGTTCCGGAGGAGGCAAGAGAAAACGGGTTTTGTGCAAAAGTGCCCTGCGAGACGACTGTTACCTTTTCCCCTTTGAAATCCTGATAGTATTGCCCCCAGAGAAACTCCCCCTCGCTGCCCTCCAGGGTAATATTGAAACTGCCCTGGCGCTTTTTTTCCGGTGAACCCACCTTCAACTCGATTCTGCCGGTAATCCGCTCTCCCGCCTTAGAACTGTCAGCAGAGGCGAACCCGCCTTCACTCAGATCAATGATTGCCGCTGCTTTCCATACCATAGCGCCGTCGGATCGCCGTCCCTCGCTCTCCACTTCAAGTCCGCCTTTGCCCTTGAATGTCCATTTTCTGTAGTCTTCGGGCAGGAGGGGCTGCACAAGACCGAAAACCTGTGCAAGGTCCAGCGATGAGGCACGCAGGGACGCGCGCCAGGTAAGGGGTTTTACCGTACCGGCCCCCCTACCCTTCAGCATTCCAATCCCTGAAGCGGATCCTTCAAAGGATGTAATGTTGAAGGCTGATGTCTTCTGATCGAATGAACCGTTTAATTGCGCTTTAATATTCCGCATATCGATTTTTCCGCTTCCTCCCCGACGTGACAGACTCAGGATTTCAGCCTTCGCACTGTGAAGAGAGAAAACATTCCCGTTGAGCGCAAGCCCGGTTGTGAGTTTCAAATCATCGAGCATCATACTGCCAGAGGAACCCTTAACAAGGAAAAGGCGGAATGAACCCGAACCGAAAAGTCGTGGAGACATCCGGTTTATGTCCAGGTCGACTTCAAATCTCCCCTGTCCGGACGTGCCATTGTAACGGATATTGAAGCGGCTGTTGCCATTCAATTTTCCGCCGCCTTCGGGCTTGAAGTCCCTGATGGTCAAATTTACACATGGAACGGAATAGGCGGCTGACTCTGTCTTCAACTCCAGGTGACCATTCCTGACTTCAAGAAGTTGTATGGGAGGCAATTTCCGGAGAACCTCAAAAGGGTCCGTTTCTGATTTTTCATCCTTTATGGAAAAAGTAAATTTCGAACCGGTAAGCAGTATCTTCTCCACTTCGATCTTCAATCCCTTACCAACACCTGCATCGACATCTGCGTTTTCCAGGAAGAAATCAAAACCATTTTCCTTGATCTGCTGAATATGCAATCCGCTTAAATTCATACCCAGATAACGATTCAGAGAAATGTCATCGATATGCAGCGAGATGCCGGTTAGCGGCTGCAAGCAGGCCGCTATAGCGTTGACAGCTGGCGGACATTGAAAAATTGCGAACATCACCGTCAAAGCGGTGAGAGGTAAAGCAAGAATTACAGCGATTAGTATGATGATCTTTTTCTTACTCATGAAAAGTTTTTATTTATAGAGAGATAACAGGCATTAATCGAGTGGTGCTTGGGAGTTTCCTCTGGCACAGGTATTGTGAAACAAAATGGTGCTTTTGTAAATGATTACGTTAAAATAAATAAAAATTATTGTAGTGAAAAAGATTCTTTTTTTGTCAGCTTTAACAAAAGTGAAAATGCCGACAAAGAAATGGTGATGAGTAAATTGCTCTAAGTTACTGAAATAATGATGGAGGGTGCATTGAACCGGAAAAAATAAGATGTAACTATTCGCATGTATTGGCCTTATTTTTTGACTGCAAGTCATTTGCAAGTTCTTTTCGGTTTTGGTTGAGATTTAAACCTTAGGCAATAAAAAACCCGCTGTATTTAGCGGGTTCCATGTTGTACAGCTGCCTTCAGCGCCAAGGCAAGAGTGAGTCATGCTGCTGATTCAGGTCTCCGCCTCGCTGGTCGCTCTCCGCGTCAAGCAGAGCGAAATTCGCTCCCTCTCCGAAGCCATGGTCGGGCTGGCGGTGGCGATAGAGAGTTTTCCTGGCCGATACACAGGTAGGAAGCAAGACCAGGAGCGACACTGTTGCAACTGTCAAATATTCGTTGACAGTTGCGGTTCACAGCCCCCGGAGAACATCATGCAGAAAACCGAACCCAATCCTCTCTTGCTCAAGCCGAACCCGGTCCCCCCAATGGTTCCGGCGCAACTGATCGTAAAGGGCGCTTTCCTCGGAGTTCAACCGCGCGAGGGTCCCTGTTTCAGGCTGTTTCTCCACTCCCCAGAGTGACCTATGGGCTAAGAGTGTGTGCAGATCCATGAGAAAAGATACGGCGTGGGGAAAGAATCCACGCAATTGATTGAGAATGGCGAATCCATGGGTATCGATATCTCCCCAATAGTAGATGCCTCGCTGGTGCAACCAGGGGGCAGCAGCGAGATTGTCGAAACCGTACCCCGCCCCAAAAATCACCATCGCATCAGGAACATCCGGAAAAGCCAGAAAGTTGATCTCATTTTCGGTGATGAACACTTTCGATGCCGGCAGATCAAGAGAGGCGAAGGATGCCTGCGTCAGAGTGATATCCTGATCGGATTCCACCGCCGGCAACCGGATATTCCGGTCCAACACACGGAAGCGCACCCGTAAAGGTTTGTCCAAAAAACCATAACGGCGGCAGAATCCACCAATGCCCGTGTGTGTTGCATCAATGGCTTCCCCCGGCAACACGAGATCGAGCAATTCCGCCAGCACGCCTCGATGCCCTTCAATAAACTTGGTATGGACACCCGGCAGATCTATCTGGCGCAGGTAAATCGCGGGGCGGGGATGCTTGAGCACCCAGGTGACAATCTCCAGCAGGCGCGGCCAGTCTTCGGACAATTCCAAAGCTCGTAGCGGGCGCTTTGCCAGCCATGGAACCAATTCAGGCTGTTTCTTCCTGGTCAGTTCAACCAACGTGGCAAACTGATCCGCAGCCCGGCGCTTACCGATCAGTCCGAGCGCCTCCTCCAGCGTATCGATCCAGATTGCCGCGGGAATTTCATTGGCTCCAAGAACGCGGTGGTTTACGCTGCGCCATTCGATCCGATAGAAACCGGCGGCTGAGCACAATTGGGCGATCCACTCACGCACCTCGGGAAACCGCTCGCTCAGTCCCCGTGAATCCGGACTTTTGAGCGTCAATCGACGAGGGAAGAGTGCCTCCCCACCAGCCAGGGAAGCGAGCAGTAAGCCGCGATCCCAGAGTTTCCGCACCTGCGCTTTGAGATCGGCCGGGGTCGTCCACTTCATCCTTGCATCCTTAGCTTTTCGGCCTGATATTCCTCAATACTCAGGTTGCGCAGAACAGAGTTGCGACCATCTTCACTGTGAACAAAGCCGACACTTGCGACGAAAGGCTCGATGATGTGGATTTTCTGCAACGGCGTGACGATCAGCAGTTGCAGGTTGAGTTGCGCGAACAACTGTAAACCATATTGGGCCGATTCATCGGAACCTCGTCCAAAAGCCTCGTCGATCACCACGAAGCGGAAGGAGCGCGAGCGCACCGCTCCCCATTCCAAGCCGAATTGATACGCCAGACTGGCGGCAAGTACGGTGTAGGCGAGCTTTTCCTTCTGGCCGCCCGATTTTCCACCGGAATCCGCGTAATGTTCGTGTTCGGTTTTGTCTTCACGCCAACGCTCACTGGCAGCAAAAACGAACCAGTTGCGGACATCGGTCACCTTGGCAGTCCAGCGTCGATCCAGATCTGAATGTTCCTCCCGGCCTCGAAATCGTTCGATGATTCGCTTCACCTGCAGGAATTTTGCTTCCGAATACTGCGCATCCTCCGAGCCGGTAAGCGCTCCTTCGGTACAGGCACGCAGCTCGGTCTGGAAGTCACGGATATCGGCATCGAGATTCATCTGTGCTTCGAGACTGATGTATCGGCCGGGGTTGTAATCAATCTGGATAAGTGTTTCGCTGATCTGAGCAATGCGCTCCTTGATGGTTTCACGTTCGCGTGCCAATTGAGATTGAAAATTCGCCACCTCTCGGATGGTGTTTTCGTTCAGAAGTTCCTTGAAACGCCCTTCAAAACGGGGCAGGTCGTTTGCCCGGAGTTGATCAAGCATTGACTTGAATTCAGGACCGGCTGCGATATGAACATCCACATCCCGGGTTTCCAGCATCCACTCCTTCCTGTATTCGGTCATCGCCTTGATGATCTTTTCGGACAAATGATTGATCTTCGAATTTTCGGCGTCGATCCTGTCCTGCAGCCATTCGCGCATATCGCGCTCACGACTGTCACAGGACTCAACCGTCAATGACTGGCTGCCAAGCGCCTCCTCGCGCATTTCTTCCAACATGGCAAATTGCCGGACAGTATCTTCTGCTGTTCCAGCCAACAAGGCTTTTGCCTGTTGCTGCAGATCTTTTGCGGCGCTTATTTTTTGTTCTGTTCTCGATCGCTTGTCCTTCCGGTCATCGAGTTGATCCTCCGTTTCCTTCAACTCGTTTTCGAGGGCGGTCAATCGCATCGTGAGGGTCTTGAGCAGATCGGAGGCCGCTTCAAGCTCACGTTTCTCGGCTTCCAGCCTGGCGATGGCAACCGCCACGGGTTTCCAGTCGAGGTCACGAAAATCAGTGTATTCGCCCAGTTTCGAGAAGATCGAAAGACGCTCCCTGAGGGCGGACTGTTCCTTTTGCAGCGTGCTGATGCGACCGGCAAGTTCAGAAAGGTGTGCTTCCTGCCGCCCGGCTTCCTTTTCCAAAGCGGCGATTTTCTCGGCATTGCTCCACCCAAGAACATAGCGCCGACGATCATCGAGACGATGCCGGTCATCTTTTTCATGCCGTTCCCCAGGTGCCTTGATCTGCCCTGCCCGGGTGATGGCCCTGGTTTCGCGGCGAAACTGTTCCTGAGACAGGCAACAAGCCAGATCAAAGCGGTGAGCCACCTCCCGTTCCATCCAGTCGTAAAAGGGCGAGTCGGGTTTGACCTGTAGCTTGCGCACCAGGGAATCGGGATGTACCGTCGGCAACTCGCCACGCCTCCCATCACGAACCCGGAAATAAACCAGCCTCCCCCGCAGATGCGTGGCGTCAACCCATTCAGTCACCTTGGGGTAATAACGATCCGGAACCAGCAGAGACAATCCGAAACCGTGGAGCAGCCGTTCGATAGCCCCTTCCCAATCACGCTCATCCTCGCGAACCTGCAGCAACTCACCGGCGAACGACATCTCCTCTTCGGCTAAATTCAACGCCTGGCAGAGCAAACGCCGCATGGCGATCTCTTTTTCGTCGATGTTGCTGACCCGAGCTTTCAAACCGTTGATTTCATTTTTCAACCGATCGTATTCACTTCTCCCCTGGGAAAAGTCGACCTCGGCCTGAGTTCGATCATTCTGAGCCTTCGCTTCAGCTTCTTCAGCAGTTTCACGCCACGTTGCGGTTTCAGACCGCTGACGAAGAAATTCTTCCTCAGTCGCGGCGGGGTGCTGCCCCAAGTCGCGGACCAGCTCCTCATAGCGGGAGGCCTTCCGCTTGCGACGTTCCAGCTCGTCCTGTTTCTGCCGGATTTCTTCATTGATGCCCTCGATCCGGTCCCCGCCGTTTTCCGCGATGGTGCGGCGAAGCTCGCGCTCCTGCCCCTGCTGGGCACGCCGCTGCTCCTCCAGACGCTCGATGGCGGCTCCGTGCCGGGTCAACTCCTCGTTGAGCGAGGTGAAACGCCTTTCCAGCAGATCCAGTTTCAGTGTGGCGAACCAGGGTCGCAGGGCATCGCGGCAAGCTCGCAGATCATCCGCCGCTCGAGCCAGTTCCCGATGTCGTTCACAGTCGGCCACCAAAGGCTCCAGCATTTCGACCTGACGTTTGGCCTTGAGAACCGCCTCGTGAGCCCGGTTAAGATCTTCGAAGTGCCCGATCAGGGCGGAGATGCGCGGTGCGACATTGAAGGGCTCAAGCATGTGACTGCGCACGAAGTCGGTCAGGTTTCCCACCGACTTGAGGGACACGGTCTGATGAAAAAGATCCAACGCCTGCTCATTATCGATGCCAAAACGACGACGGAACCATGATCCGTAAGAAGGAAAGCTGTCAAACAGCTCGACACCGCTCCCACGCAGCTGCTTGCGAAGACCGACCATCTCGCTGCCGAACCCGGAAAAATCAGCCGCAATGGAAAGGTCTCGTTCACAGGCTGCATATAAGCGAGCCGGTTGCGTATTGGCTTCCTTCATCCAAAAGACCTGCGCCAGGGTGACGGTTTTTTTGTACCCGGCGTTGTAGAAAACGCCGAGGATCACCGAATAACCGTTAAAGTCGCGCAGTGCGACCGGCCTGGCGCTGCCAAGGGTTTCCTGCCGCTCCGACTTATAATAGCCGAGCACATAGGATTTGAGCGAACGTTCACGATTGTCGGCTCCTGCCGCCTTGTTGTAGGCAACGCGATGACTCGGTACCAGCAAGGTGGTGACGGCGTCGACCAAGGTCGATTTTCCGGAACCGATATCACCGGTGAGAAGGCCGTTCTTCCCGCCCATGCGCAGCGTCCAGACCCGGCCGTCAAAGGTTCCCCAGTTAAAAACCTCGAGCCGTTGCAGGCGAAATCCGGCCAGCCGGTCATCGGCCATAAATTCCAGATCAAGGGGCTCAGCCATCCATCCCCTCCCGGGGTTTCGCAATTTGTTGTCGATATTCCGCCAGCCGTTCGTCAAAGTCAGCGAGCCACTGCGCATCGACAAACGCCTTGATAATGCGCCGCACTTCAATCATCTGTCCCTGCCCCCGCAAGCGGCGGATGAACCCCAGCTCGGCAATCTTGTTCAAGGTGGCATCGACCTGGTCGATCAGCTTCACCTCGTTGCTGCCCGCCGGAAGAAAAATCCGGATCATCTCCACAACCTCATCCCGAGAAAGGATCAGACGCGTGTCGCCGCCACCGGCGTCAAACTCGGCCAGCTTCTTCCGCAAAAGCGCGAGCAGCAAACTGACCGGATAGGAAAGCTGCCTCCGGACAACCAGGCGTGGACCGGCCGCCAAACTGTCCTCATCGTCATCCTGCCGGGAACGCAAAAAAGCGTATCCTTCCGCCTCGTCGAGCATCAACTCCAGGCCGAGCACGGCCACATAATCCCGAACCCCCGCTTGCCGATTCAGAAGCAAGCCCCACAATCCCGGATTCTCCTCCCGATACAGCACCCCTTTGAGCAGAGGAACCACCACGGACGAGAGTTCGTGATCCGGCCTGACCGGGTGGCTGGAGTCGATATCGGTCACATTCATCATCAGTTCCTCAGCAAAATAATGCGCGGCAAGGTCGCCCGGCGCATGACACCCGTCTCCAACTGCCAGCTCACCTGCTCCTGTACGTCATCGTCCACGGCCGTTTTGGGCCATTCACCGGCCAGCTGCAAATAGGCAACCAGTTCGGCCAACCCGTGACGCAGTGGATGGCGACCCACCACATCGGCAAGGCTTATCTGGCTGCGGACCTGGAGCTCCTGGCGGATATTTCTGGCCAATTCAGCCCGGTCAACCACCACCTGCTCGTAGAGAACTGCCGTATCCACATCCGCATCCCCTTCATCCAGCGCCATCTCAACAATGAGGGGCTTGAGCGGTGGCCGGTAAAGAGGCCGCTCCATGGGAAGCTCGACAGCCGCGGAGGTCTCGACCAAAGGCATAAAATCCCCCGTCGGAAACTCTTCGCGCAACGCCAGCGCGTGGTTTTCAATGCTGTGCAGGATGTCCATGATGCGCCGATTCTCCAGCCAGGCCTGATCGTCGAGAAACCGACGCAGCTGCTCGGAGAGTTTGGCCACCGTTCGTTGGGTATGTTCCCCCGCTTCCAGCCAATCGTAATGCACACGCTGCAGACGGGTTTCGGGGCGCATGGCCAGGATCGGCGGAAGGGACAAGACCTGTTCCAGCAAGCGGCTCAACTCTTCCTGCCGGGACTGGGACATCAGGAAGTCCCAAAAGGCGCGAAAGCTCCTCCCTTGATCGGAATCGGCTATGGCATCGCGCTCGCCCATGATCTCTTCGAGCAGTGCCCCCTTGGCTCCTTCCCACAGTGCAATGCGCTCGCGTACCCGCCGGTCCAGCATGCGGAAATTGTGTTCTACTTCGCGAAAGTCGGCCAGCAGTTCCCGCGCAAGTTGCAGAAACTGCTGGAAACGGTCCTTCAGGGCCGTGTCGTCCAAGAGCGGGATGTCGCCCGCCAGAATGCGAGCGATTTCCGCATCGATATCGCTGCGGCGTTTCTGCATTTCGGCGATCCGAACGTGCGGATCGGTCTGGCTCCCCTCGCTCATCTGCCGAAGCAGTTCGAAAAGGGTGAGCAGACGGGATTCCGTGCCGACAAAGGCGCGTTCGGTCAACCCTTCCAGCCAGGCCAAGGCCTTTTCCGTCGCCGGAGTCAAGTCAAAGTGCGGTTCGTCCGTTTCTGCCGGATAGAATTTCCGCAGCCACCCCTTGTCGTTTTCGGCCCAGTCATTGAGATAGCCTTGGGCGGTTCCGGGAAAGGCTTCGGCCCCCAGCTGCTCGCGCAAGGCGAAGAGCTCATCTTCCAACGCCTCGACCAAGTCTGCCTGGGGAAGATTCCGCACATTGGGCACGATGAACACCCGGTGGAGAAAACCGGCCACCAGCGGCGCATGATGGGCGCGCAACAACCGCCAGGCCGGGTGGTTCTGGCGGAGCAGTTCTAATGTGGTGTAGTCCAGTGCCATATCGCCATCCCGGGGTTACCCATCGCCATGCCGGGCCGCCATCACTCCGACGCCGCCGCGCCGGGTCATGCCGTAAAGCCTGGTGCGGCTCATCCGGATGCAGCCCGCCCGTTCATCCATGATCAGCCCTTTATCGAATGTACCCATGACCTCACCGGTCGGGAGAGATTCACAGTGAAAAATTGATAAGGGAAGATAACCCTGAGCACCCATAAAAGACAAGATGAAAAACAGAACACCTGGCTTTTGCTGAATTATCCAGCGTCGATTCAACCCTTAAAGGGGCAGCCGATTTGTGGTCCAGAATCGTCGCAATTTTCGCAAGGTTTTCCCCAGTCGTTATTGTATTTTATTGAAAAGCCCGGAGGGAACGACGACCTACCGCAAAACAGTCTCAAAGCCCGCGCTCCTCGTAACTCCTTGATAATATACGCCGAAGTCATCTCACACAACAACTTCCCGACAACCCGACCAGAGAAACGATTTTCTCCCCTGATTTCCCGGCACCGGACGACGGTGACGGGTTTGCAGTAAAACCGGACAGGTGGAGCAATTTGAGCGGCGGCAATTTTGATTCATTGGGCATCCCCGCCTTCCTGCGGAGAATCGTCATCAGCTACCGCTTCCGATCCTGCCCATTCGCTGGTGATTTTGTCCCAATCGATTGGCCGAGGTTCTTCGTTAGTCCATACACTCCAGAAATCCGGGTCGTCAGATTCCGGTCTCTGACCGTCCTCCAGATGTTTCACCTCGACGAGCGCGGGTACCTTTGAGGCGATGCCCAGGAGAATGCAATGGCGTGTGGGCAGGCTGGGCAGTTCCCGAAGCAGTCCGCGTGCGTTATCAGGAACCAAGCGGGAGATCAGCTCCTGATCCCTATCATTCGTGATCCGGTGGAGGAGGAATGAATTGCATTGAGACAGTACCGTTTCGGATAGTTCGGAGGGCCTCTGTGATGACAGCACAAGTCCCAATCCGAACTTGCGCCCCTCTCTCGCGACTCGTTCAAAAATCCCTCGACACATATCAGCAGGACTTGGGATGTCGTCGCCATGAGGAAGGCGCTTTGCCACGAATGTGTGTGCTTCTTCCAGGACGAGCACGGTGGGTAAGTTCTGATTATTGTGTTTTCGGTAACGCTGTAGTGATTCCAGTATTAAACGTGACGAAACGGCAATAACAAGATGGAGAATTTCATAAGGAACAAGGGACAGGTCTATTACTGCCACCGGACCATTAGCTCCACCATCGGAGCCGACATGAAGGTCGAGCCAATCTTTCAGCGATATTGAGGAATCAGGGTTGATAACGCCATTCATTCTCGGATCTGACATGATCCCCTTGATCCGCATCGTCAGGGTAGAGATGAATTGGGAGGCCGATCCACCTTCTTGCATGGCCAATGACTCAAGATGCTCAGCCAGCACATGAGGATCAAAGGGCAGTGGAGAATCTTCGTTCACTGTCCCAACATCTTCGCCTTGGGGAAATCCTTGGAGGACATTTTCGATCCATTGATCGACAGTGTTTAAATCGTTGTCACCAAAATCGTTGAAGCCAGTTCTTCCACCGCTTGTCCATTTTCTGCTATCAACCACTTCAGTAATGGCTGCCGCCGCACGCTCTGTTCTTGTTTTAATGTCGCCAGTGAGAGTGGGACAGTAGGCTGTAATATCTTCGATAAAGCGGCTTAGCTGCTGTCCGCAGTTGTTATTGATAGGAAAGCCGGATGCGCCTGTGCCAGCAAACTGCAGCAGATAAGACTTTAGCGACTTGCAACGAGCCCTCAGTCGATTTTCTATGGTGAGCGTTATTTGCTTATTCGATCTTAGATTTCGCAATGCTTCTTGCAACAACGGCCTTTGAGCGCGTGGTGCCGCCTGGGCAACTGCTGCCCACTCCGAGCTATTCCACATCCAGGCAGGCAAAGTGAATTCAGCGGCATCGGTGTTGGTAAGCGGTGGGACCTGAAACACCCTGCAGCCCGCTCCCAAGTCCTGAAAACATTTCGAATACTCGCCATTAGGATCAAGGATTATCAAACGTGCGTTTGGATTGTCTTGTCCGTTTTGAGCTTCCTCGGCTCCCGCAGGAATCTCGGGTTTCTTTATAGATGTCTGAGCCGATTCAACGGCAGATCGTACCAAGGCCGCCAAGGTGCAAGACTTACCACTGCCAGTGTTACCCAAAACGGCGAGATGGCGGCCAAACAGCTTGTCAGGGTCAACCGCAATTGGCGCATCATACGCGATAGGACAGGTCCCCAGTGGAACTCGGCTGTCCTTGTCTTGCCCGGTAACTATGGCAATGGTTTGCTCCCTTGTTGGCAGAATTACTGGATCGCCAACTGATGGGAAGCTCTGGACACCTCTTTCGAGCCTCCATTTATTCTTTTCCGAAAGCAGGGTCCCAATCGGACACACTGCCATTTTTCGCAGCGGGAATGGCAGGTCGATCAGGCCGAAATCCTTGAGCCCTTGTCGTTTGGGATAGGCCGATCTTTCCACCCCCAGCCATACGACGATCCCGACGACCGCCCCAGATTCGTTGGGCAGTAGAACGAAATTGTTTATTCTCGGAAATGGGGTCGGGACGCCGGTATTGAGGGCAGTGTTTCTGGGAGAATCTATGTCCAACAAAACCTTGATTTCATCTGGGGCAACGCTCTCCACCGTCCCGATTGTCAGGGATGAAATCTTGGAGATCGGTGAGGTCATGCCTCGTCCTCCTCGACTTTATGTGAGGATGGTTCCCAACCGCGATTCCGAAGCAATTCCGTCTGCCGGATGGTGATGCGATCTATTGCGGGCTTCGGAAGGTAGTTTTCGACCAAGGTCGGCATGTTTCCAAAGTGCGGACCGATCAATAGCGATATCTGCGCTTTCCTGCCGACCTGTTTACAGAAGGAGCCAATCCGCCCCCCTTCATCACCAAAGGAAATAATGACTATATGCGTCGATGGAATTGTCAGCATGTCGGCTATGGTGCGGTTGATGTGTTCGTCACCAAAACCATAGCCATAGGTGACAAGAACCGAGTTCGGGCGACAGACCGCAGCTGCATAATCACGAAATAGCTCGACGTAGGGATATTCGGATGTCTCTCGGTCCTTGGCTGAGTTCGGGTAGATCATCACGGAATCGCTTGGCTGGTCGTTGATCGCTGGATGGTCATCCTGCGGGCCGAATGGTAACCCAACCTTTCTTACAAAGCTTTTTCGGTAAACCCAGTCCAATGACCCGTGAAGCTTGGTAAGACGAACTACGCCCTCCAGATAACGTGGCTCACCACGTATACCAGGTGGGTTGTAGTGCATATCGATGTCCAAGCGCGAAGACCTGAAAATCGATTCAAGGCAGCCGACGAAGCGATCAAGCAAATGCAGACCCGCCAGATCTGCGCCATATTCGATAAGCCGGTCGTAATTGGTCGTGAAGATATGGAGGCGCTCCCTGGTCGCAGTCCGGCTCGAGAAACTGAGCAGAAAAGAGACAAGCATGACAAGCGGATCGAGCTTCTCCGAAGCTTCTTCCCCACCTTTTTCTTCGACCGCAGGGTCGGCATCTTCTGGTTCAGCTGCTGCGCATTTTTCGACCGCTGATTTCAGATCTCGTTCGGTTTTGGATATACCGTTCAGAAACTTTTTGAACAAAGCATCAAGCGCGGTGATGACCTCGGTATGGCGATCATCTCCCAGAATTTTCAAGCCTTGGGCCAGCGCGTTGGCAGCCCGGATCTGATCCTCAATATTTGCCTCGCCGCGTCCCATGGCCACAGCGGCTTGCTGGGCGGCATCCTTCAGTTTGTCGTCCAGTGGGAAACCACCATAGTCACAAGCCATGTCGGCTGCGCTCGTTCCGGCCTGATATGCAACTGCCTTTGTGAAACCGCTGCCAAGCAAGAGAGCAAGATGCTCACTCTGAAAAACAGCCGCCAGCCAGGGCTCAATATGCTTTTTCTGGAGCTCGATGCTTTTGCTGTCATCGGGATCTTGGACGTCGAGGTTCTCCTCGTTCCCGATGCGATAAACGTGAGTTCCCCATATCTTCATTGCCGCCCCTCCTGATCCGTGCTGTTCATAGACGAAACATTTATCTTGTTCCTGAGATGCCTCATACTCTTGCTCCCCCCATACCGACAATCTCCATCAGCTTTCCGTAGCTGGTCACCACGTCGTATTTCACGTGTTCGGGATCAATCTTGCGGTTGATCTCCGCGAAGAACTTGCGGGCGCATTCGATTTTCGTATGCTCGATTGCCCGAAGTTCCATGCTGGACATGGAGCCCTTGGTCTCGGCGACGAAATAGATGTGCTTGACCGAGCCTTCCCTGAAGGAAATGGCCCAGTCCGGGTTGTAGTCGCCGACGGGAGTGGGGATCAGGAAGCCTCTGGGGAGCTTTGCATAGACGACCACCTCGGTGCTGGTATCCAGCTCTTTCACAAACTCCCGCTCAACCTTGGAGTCGGTAATCACGTAGTCATAGATGTGGTTCTTCAGCTTCTCACTGGCTTTGGTGAAGTCCTGCTTGCTTTGGCCTGTCGTGAAAATATCGATATCGTGGGTCTCGGCGATGTTGTCGTAGCTTAGCCGCTCGATGATGATCGTGGCCTTCTGCTCATTGATAAGCCGTGAGCTTTCGGCAATGAAATGCTCCGGGTTCTGCTTGAATTGCATGAAAACCGCCGTTTGAACACCGCTCAATATTTCGGCGATGGTCTTTCTTATCAGTTGGGTGTTTTCGGAGATTTTCCCGAGCAGGTCATAGGTTACCCTGGAATGCACTGAAGTGCCGTATTCTGTCTTCGTTTCTTTAACATCGAAGGCTTGACCAGACTTCAATCGGTCGTAGGTAGCTTCCGTGGTTTGCACACCTTTTTGGACGATGTACGTAAGTGGAGTCACCCGCAGCTCTTTGTCCAGAGCCCGGATGCTGTTTCGAATGAGTTCACTGGAATCGAACTCGACACGGTAGACCGCCTTCTGATTGATTCGGCTCCAGAGCGCCTTGAACTCTTTCTTCTCGAAGTTGGCATTCAGCGGATTGGTCTTCGGCTTGCGGTCATCACCCACGTCGGGCAGCTGGGACTCACTGAAGACGCTGTCGATCAGGCCAAAAATCTGGTCCGCATGAGGGGCGAGCTCGGGCGGAAGCGCCGCAAGGGTCCCGTTGGCTTTTGCCTCATGGTAGGGTTCGGCAACCTGATCCGTGTCATCGGTATAGTCGTTCTTGAGCAGATACTTGTATATCTGCTTGGCCATGACCGGGGTAATTTCCACTGTACCGGTTTCCGTGGTGATGACTTTCCCGGTGAAGTAGGCTTCGTCCGCCTTGCGGGGGCGTGCAGAGAGGGAGTCGCTGATCTCACGCTGAAGATTCCCGACGAAGTCCTTGTAGCTCTCGCTCGCGACAACGGTCAGGATATTCACGTCATGGACCGTTGCCGGGTTGTCCATACGATCCCCGAGCTGGTTGACGCTGATCCGCAAACCCCGGCCAACTTCCTGGCGACGCGAGATCGTGTTGTCGCTGTGCTTGAGCATGCACATGACGAAGACATTGGGGTTGTCCCAGCCTTCCCGCAGAGCGGAGTGGGAGAAAATGAACCGGACCGGTTCCGCGAAGGAGAGCAGCCGCTCCTTGTCCTTCAGGATCAGATCATAGGCATCCACATCATCGGAAAGCTCGGCTTCTTCTCCACGCGTCCTGAAGCTCGGATCGGTGAGCTTCTTGGTTTTCTTGTCGATGGAGAAGTAACCGTTGTGGGTGCGGCCAACCTGAATGCCCTTCAGATATTCCTGGTACATCCCACCATCCAAGGGAAGAAGGCTTAAATATTCGTCTCTTAGCCGTTCGTATTCTTCTTCAAAAATCCTGGCGTACTCTCCCTGTTCATCGGCCTGGCTATAGTCCCGGTATTTGACCACCTCGTCGATGAAGAAAAGGGACAGCACCTTGATGCCCTGGGCAAAGAGAATCTGCTCCTTCTCAAGGTGAGCCCTGATCGCCTCCCGGATCTGAATCCGCCGGATGGCCATTTCCGTGATGTCGCCGGTTGCATCACCCGCACTCAGAACATGGCCGTTGGTGAACTCCACCGTGTCCTTGTTGGCGTCGATCTGGGCGATGACAAAGCCGCGATATTGGTCCAGCTCGTTTGACTCAATGAACAGATCCTTGCCTCGCTCCAGGCGTTTGACGATCCGCTTGATTCCGCCGCCCTGGCGCACTTCCATTTCGATTCGGGCAACCGGTGCTTTCTTGGAAATTTCGATGGATTCCAGGTAGAGATAGGCGTTGGTGCCAGCCAGGCCTTTGACGGCAATTCCACGCACCGCGATCTTCTTCACCAGCTTCTGGTTGTAGGCGTCCAGGGCGTCGAGGCGGTGGATCTTGTTGTGCGTGGTCCGGTGGGTGGCCGAGTAGCGCAGGATCATCAGCGGTTTGAACTTGGCCAGAGCCTCCAGCGTCTTTTTGCCTTCCATCTTCTGTGGTTCATCCAGAATCAGGATGGGGCGGTTGCTGCTGATCACATCGATAGGCTTGCGCGACTGGAAATCGTCGAGCTCGTCATAGATGCGGCGGTTATCCTTTCCCGTGGCATTGAACGCCTGGATATTGATGACCATGACATTGATGCCCGCATCGGAGGAAAAGCTTTCCAGATGGTGCAGCTGCCTGGAGTTGTAGGCAAAGAAACGCGCCTTCTTTCCGTAACTCTCGGTGAAATGCTCGGCGGTAATTTCCAGCGACTTGAGCACGCCCTCACGGATGGCAATGCTGGGCACCACCACGATGAACTTGGTCCAGCCGTACCGCTTGTTCATCTCGAAGAAGGTTTTGACGTAGCAGTAGGTCTTGCCGGTCCCGGTTTCCATCTCCACGTCGAGGTTGACCTTGCATCCGGCGCTGGACACCAGCTTGTCCGACAAGGGCAGATTCTGCCGCCGTTGCACGGCATGGATATTGGTCAGCAGCTGGGCATCGGTCAGCTGAAGATCGGCGTTCTTGAAGCCGGTCTGCTCAATATCCATTCCCGGCAAAGTCGGTCCCTCTGCCAGCAGCTTTTTGTTCACGCCCGGGTCAATCCGGTAGGCAATGCCCGAGGTATTCACCTGCCCGGCAAAGCAGTCGACCACGGATTCCACCGCGCTGGTCTGATAGGGCTGGACTTTGAACTTCAGTTTCATGCCAAGCCCTCCTTATATCGATTTCACTTCAGTGCCCGGAGACATCTGCTTAAAGATTTGCTCCACGTTGATCTTGACGGCGTCGGAGACAAAGCCGGTGTCACGGAACACAACCCGCAGCGGCTCAACCCGGGCCAGTTCCTTGACCAGATCCTCATTCACGCCGGTATCGAAGCAGGCGACAAGATCGTAGGGCGGCTCATTGACAAAGAAGACGGTCTTGCCCTGGATGGTCTCTTTTCGGATGGGCAGTGAAAGATCCACGCCCCAGTCCAGCAATACCTGGAAGAGCAGGTCTTCGGGCTTGCGGTCCGACTTGATGTTATCGGTGAAGATCTTCAGCTGGCCTTGCTCGATGGCGTCCGGCGTGTAGTAGACGTCGGCCATGTTGGATGAGTCGATCTTGAGGACGCGGAAGCCGATATCCTTGTTCCAGCCCTCGTGGCATTCGCCTTCCAGAACCTTTTGACCCGCTCGGCGGATACGTTCCTTGCTGATTTCGGCGATGGTTTTGAAGCCCGCCTTGAAAGCCTCGGACTGTTCATCGCTAAGCTCTGGGAGCTGCACCATAATGAATTTGCGGTTTCCGCCGTCTTCTGCATTAAGCTGCATAGTGGCATGGGCGGTCGTGGCAGAACCTGCAAAGAAGTCGAGAATAACATCGTTGAAGCTCGTTGCTTGAATTAGTAGCTCTTTCAACAGATTGACTGGTTTAGGAAAGTCAAAAAACTTCCCCCCAATTAATTCGGTTACCTCACGAGTGCCATTGGTAGTGTAACCAACCACTTTCGAATCAAGGCACGTTGAAAAACCAGTCACATTAGACTGAAGGTCCTTTACGAATTTTTTTTCACGAGGTCGCCCTGACGGTGATTTGGGAAATAAAATCCGCCCCTCCTCAATCATCTTCAAAACATTTTCTTTGCTTTTTGACCATCCCCTGCTTGGATTGGGCGGGTAGGATATGCCCGTATTGGGGTCTACAATGTCATAGTGCAGATTTGGTCGTTGTGTTGCTGTAGCCAATCCTGAAAGATCAATACTTGCCCATGGACCTCGGGGGTCATTATCCAGATTGCTATATTTATCCAGATTAATCTCTGTTCCTTTAAGAATTGAGGTCCCTGATTTCGAATATGCAACTATATACTCGTGATCAGGTGAAACTCTGGATTGGTTCCTATTGTCTGCTCTTTGCCGTCTTCGCCATTGAAATATGCCGAAGAGATTTTCGATGCCAAAAAGTTCATCACATACTTTCCGGAGGTTATGTGCTTCATTGTCATCTATGCTGACAAATATTATTCCATCATCACTTAAAAGGTTCTTTGCCAACTTAAGTCGAGAGTAAATCATCGAGAGCCAATCCGAGTGAAATCTCCCATTGGCCTCTGTATTAGCTATCAGCCGATTACCTTCCGCATCCTTCTGGTTCGACCTTTTCAGGAATTCCTCTGCATTTTCGGCAAAATCGTCTTCATAGATGAAGTCGTTACCTGTGTTGTACGGCGGGTCGATGTAGATCATTTTGACTTGGCCGAGATAGGTCTCCTGGAGCAACTTCAAGGCTTCCAGGTTATCGCCCTCAATAAACAGGTTCTTCGTGGTATCAAAATCCACACTCTCTTCCCGGCAGGGGCGTAGGGTCCTGGCGATGGGCGCGTTGGCGGTGAGCAGCGCCTCCCGTTTCCCTGGCCAGTTGAGGTGGTAACGCTCCTGTGGCCCTTCCACGATGGATTCGGACAACTCCTGCCGCAGCTGGTCGAAATCGACCGCAAGCCTCAGCTTACCGTCGTCGCCCTGGGCCTCGGTCACGCAGCCGGGAAACAGCTCGCGGATACGGGCGATGTTTTCCTGGGTCAGGTTCGGGGAGTGCATTTTCATCTTTTCCATCATGTCCGTCCTTTAGGGTACGACTGCCGTCCCGCTTGCAGGCAACGGGCGGGTCAGATTTTCAAGTTCTTGTTTCAGATCACGCAGCTCGGCGTTGATCGCGACCTTGCGGTTGAATTGTTTCTCTTTCCGGAGCCGGGCCTCGCAACGATCCAGCTCTCGTTGCTTGAGGCGAATGCGCTCCATCCGTTCCACCCGCTCTTGCAGGTCTTCGCCCGGCCGTGCCGGGTACGGCATCAGCAGGGGCAGCAGCAAATGGCCGTAGAGCGCTTCGAGGTCGAAAACCATTGGCAGGGGCTTGCGTGGCGTATCGGTGGCTGTCCAGTCGCTATCGAAATATTCGCTGATCACCCACTTGCTGGCATCCGCTTCACTCAGCCGCTTAAAGGCGGCGACAGGTTTTACTTTCCCGTCGAACCGAAGCTCAAAAATGATCGGGAAGGGAATGGCCAGGTCAATGCAGCGCAGCACCTCGGGTTTGAGTTCGTCCCCTTTGAGCTTAATACTGAAGATCTGGATTTCAGGCACGGCCTTTGATGCCTTCAGGTTGACTGTCTCCGGGGCAAGCTTGTGCTGCCAGACGATCTGTTCCACCTGCCGGACAAACAGCTGTTTGACGGCAGCACTGGGGCTTCCGTGCTCGTAGATTTTGTTCTTGGGCAGCACGCGCCCGAAGGCGGCGTTCTTTGGATAGTCGAAGAGCACGGCTGTCATCCTTCCTCCTGCACCACGAGAAAGGCGACGAGCTCAAAGTCATCGAGCCCGGCGATGGTGTTCACCAGCGCCGTGGTCTTGCCGCCGGAGAACAGGCTGTCCAGATCCTTTTCCTCTTTGACGTCGATCATCGAACGAATGGCGGTACTTAGCAGATCGGAGCAGGCCTTCATGTTCCGGCCTTCGTCGGTCTGCTGATTGAAGAGGCGGCAGACCGCCTGAATGGGCTCCGGTTGTCCCTTGCAGCTGGATCGCACCAGATCGAGCAGTGTTTTGACCTCAGTGTGGTTGGCGATGACCTGGGCGTCGCCAGAGATATAGATCAGGTAGTAAGGATGCAGCCGGTTTTGCTGATTGATGTTGACCGCATGGTTGCGGTTGCGCAGGGCAAAGATGACACCGGGGTGCAATCCCATTGAAGGCCTGGCTGGGACAACCGCATGCATGCCATTAGGCACGTTGGCAAGGTCGCCATTGGTTTTGACATAGTTCAGCAGATCCATCCGGAAGTCATTCAGGCCGAGATCGGTGATGGAAACACCCGATTTAAGGTCTTCCAGTTCGATCACCTCTTCCTGCAGACGCCGGAGTTGCTCTTTCCGATATGAAATTTCGCTGCTTTTTGCCGTGAGGACGTTGTCGTCGCCAGTGGCCGTTACGTCGGCAATGACCATCCGGTTTTCGACCCGTTCCTTGAGATTGATGTATTCATCCAGGGAAATATCGGGCCAGTAGTTCACCAGCTGAATGGTCTTGTTGATGGAGCCGATGCGGTCGATCCGGCCGAACCGCTGAATGATGCGAACCGGATTCCAGTGGATGTCATAGTTGACCAGGTAATCGCAGTCCTGAAGGTTCTGCCCTTCGGAGATACAGTCGGTGCCAATCAGCAGATCCAATTCAGCTGGTTCATTTGGCAGCACCTGAGCCTTCTCCTTGGCGCGAGGAGAAAAAAGCGTCAACAGCGACTGGAAATCATAATTCTTTCTGAGGGTTGATTTCGGCGTATCCTTGCCGGTTACTTTTCCAGTGTGCAGCCTCTGCGTTGCCAGTAGGGTATCCGCCAGGTTGTTGTAGAGGTAATTCGCTGTATCGGCAAAGGCAGTGAAAACAAGAACTTTTCTATTGCCGTCATTGATAGGGTTTTCAATCTTACTGAGAATCAGGGCCTTGAGGTGTTGCAGCTTGGCGTCGTCCTCGGGTGTGACTTTTGCCATGGACTCCAGCAAGGCGTTAATGACTTCCAGATCAACCTTCAGGTCATGCTCCCACGATGGAAGATCCATGTCGGCAAGGTTTATCTTCACCTTGCCGCCGATCTCGGCGTCATCCGGAACCGGGATATCGTCCTCCTCGGCTTCGAGGTTTGCCAGGCTATCGGTCCAGTCAGAGACACTGCCGGCATCGCCTGTGACCCTGAATGAATTGATTTTGCTCAGGGTGCGGGCGTGGTTGTCATGCAGGCTTTTCAGGGTAAGCCGAAAAGCCTCAACCGAGCTTTCCAGGCGTTTGAGCAGATTGGTCGTCATCAATGCCTGCAGGCTTCGCTCACGGTCCGCCTGCTTCAGCTTCCCTTTGCCACCTTCCACCTGCGTGTCGTACAGGTCTTCATATTTTTTGAGCCGACTGGGCAGGATGTAGCTGATCGGGGCATAGACGGCGAGCTTGAGCAGCGAGAGCTGTTCAAAGATCTCGTTAAAGCTCATGACATCCGTGCGGCCGGTCAGTGGCGAATGGAATGACAGCGGTTTGCGGCGCTCGGGAAACTGGCCTATGTCACTGGTGTCGTAAAAGGTCTGAATGTGCTTGCGTGAACGGGCAATGGTGACGCTGTCAAGCAACTCAAAGAAGTCAAAATCAAGGGAATCCAGAATAGCCCGCGCCGTGCGATCCTCGGGTGCCAGTTTTGACCACTGGTTGAAGACCGTTTGGGCATTGCGGAAAATTTCTTCCACCGATCTGCCCGTGCGCAGCTTCTTGCTCAGATTTTCAGAATCGCCTTCGTAAGCCAGCGCGAGTTGGTTGCGCAGATCATTGAAGCGGTTATTGACCGGAGTAGCGGACAGCATCAGAACCTTGGTTTTAACGCCTTGGCGGACGACCTGGTTCATCAGTTTCTGATAGCGGGTTTCCCGGTCTTTAACGGCATCGTTGTTGCGGAAATTGTGCGATTCATCGATCAAGACCAGATCATAATTTCCCCAGTTAACGCGGTTCAGAGGAATGCCGAACGACTCTCCCGAGGTGCGGGACAGGTCGGTGTGGCACAGAACGTCATAATTGAAGCGATCCCTGGAGAAGATGTTGGTCGTCAGGTTGCTGTTGTAATTTAGCCAGTTGTCCGCGAGTTTCTTGGGGCACAGCACCAGCACCGAACGATTGCGAAGTTCGTAATATTTCACAACAGCCAGAGCCGTGAATGTTTTACCAAGCCCCACGCTGTCGGCCAGGATGCAGCCGTTGTAGGTTTCCAGCTTGTTGATAATGCCTATGGCGGCATCACGCTGAAAGTTGAAAAGCTTGTTCCAGACCAGCGTATCCAGATAACCCGTGCGGTCATTGGGCAACACATCTTCATCGATATCATCGAGGAAATCGCTGAAAATATTGTAGAGCATCAGGAAATAGATGCGCTCGGGTGAATTTTCCTGATAGACCGACGAGATATGATCACAGATCGCGGTAGTCACATCTTCAAGTTTTGTTGGATCATTCCAGATCTGGTCAAAGAGCTGAAGGTATGTCGACGTAAAGGCCGTCTCGTCTACCCGGTTGACGATGTTGGAAACGGCATCACCCTGCTGATATCCCAGATCCACGGCGGTAAAACCATGCAAAGGCATATATGCCGCTTCCAGCGAAGGCCCCTGAATGCAGGCAAACTGCTGCATCGGAGATCTGGTTTTATTAGAGCGGAATCTGGCTTTGCGGCACATCCATTCAGCACACTCGCGGGCAATGGCACGCTGGGTGAGTTTATTGCGAAGCTGGATTTCAAATTCGGAGCCGTAGAGGCTACGTTCCCGATTAGCCTTGGGGATAAAAAACTCTCGGCGTTCTTTTCTGAGCTTGTCGGTGACTTCGTTAGGAACGAAGGTCGGTGCCGTGAAGATGAATTCCAACGACTCAATCTTTGCGAGCTCGGACTTTAAAGCTTCATAGGCATAGATCGAAAAGCACGATGCCGCGATTTTCATTTTAGCCTTGGTTTGGATGGAAGCCTTCAGATCGTCGCCCAGCAAAGAATTGATGTTGTCGATGATCTTCATTCGTCAGAACCCTTCTTGTTGCGGTCTGCCGCGCCGCCAGCCTTCACCCACTCGTCGACTTCGTCTTTCTTGAACTTCCAAAGACGTCCCATGCGATGGGCGGGCATCGCATGCTTGTCAATCCAACGGTAAACGGTATCACTGCTGACACCGAGGTACTTGCCTATCTCGTCTACAGATAACCAGCGGTCTTCCATCTCGGCCATTTCTCTAGCTCCTCATGGGCGATTGGTTTTATTGCCACAGCAGAGGCGGTAACGGGGATGCTGGGCACAGCTTCCCCAACCTAAAACATCCGGTACCATACTTTAGGCAGGGGCCGATTGTCAAACGCTTTCGTCCGGATAAGGCCGCAATGGTCTGCTCACGGGCGTAACCACTCGCCATTGGCGAATCTCTCGCCGTGAGACGGGCATGGCATCCGGGTTGCCGATGGCCCGCACATCCTCATGGCGGATGGTGAGCATGGTCATGAGCGGCACCTCCAGCTCGCGGCAGGCCGAGGCGGCGGAACAGGTGGTCGGCGTTGTAGATGGTTCCGATGACGATTCCGGACGGGATGGGGAGTAATATCGTACCCTCGACGTCGATGGCTCGTGTGTGGCACGCATCCCCAACCTGACGAGGTCGACCCCGGGCATCGTCGCAGCCCTGATCAACGGCAAGGAGCCCAACGGACTCTCGCTGGCCAAGCGGCCCAAGAGCTTCCCCGAAGACGTGGCCGATCAGTGCCGCCAGTTCGGCTTCGCCACTGACTGACGATTGGACCAGAAACCACGCCAGAGAGCCGACCATCTGCTTCGGCTTTTCTTCTTTAAGGGGCAGGAAACCGGAGTTGACCACACTTTTTTTCACGGCCGATGCGGGTGATTTCGAAAAAAACGTCCGGTTGCGGCATCGAACGATGACCTGAGACAACCGCCAAAAACGGCAACCAGCAGCAAACCCATATCAATCAAGGATGTATCTTCCCGGACGAGCTTGGGACTTGGTCCGGAGAAAACAGAGAATCAGGGGCCAAACAGAGAAAGAATGGGTGGTGGATGGGGAGAATTGATGGTGCGGAGAGGTGCTTTGGAAAGATATGAAACAGGCGCAAACCATTTAGAAGCAAGGGGAAAAAGAAAACCCGTCACCCTGGAGAATGACCCCAGAGAGACGGGTTTGTCTTTTGTAAATGGTGGAGGCGGCGGGAGTCGAACCCGCGTCCGAAAATATTCCACTGCAGTTTCTACGTACGTATCCTTTGTTTTGTCATTCGCACTCTGTAACGCCCAAAGGCAGGCTTTACT
>Ga0123335_1000052_pt1 | contig 150057 bp, 132 predicted proteins | sample BiotimSIPDNA_2_FD_89707 | JGI IMG/M metagenome (GOLD analysis project Ga0123335, IMG submission 89707) | Anaerobic biogas reactor microbial communites from Washington, USA - Biogas_R2 time_0 SIP DNA | ecosystem: Engineered > Bioreactor > Anaerobic > Unclassified | place: Washington, USA... | reverse complement strand
GACCATCAACGAGCCTTTCTTCCAGGGGCACTTTCCCGATCATCCGGTCATGCCCGGAGTACTCCTGGTTGAAGCTCTTGCGCAGGTCGGCGTTGTCCTTTTGTTAAATGGAGACCAGAGCAGGCATTCCAAACTGGTTTATTTCTCGGGCATCGACAAGTGTCGCTTTCGCCAGCCTGTCGTTCCCGGCGATCAGCTCAGGATCGAGGTCAATGTTCTGACACAGCGGGACCGCTATTTCAAAATGAGGGGGCAGGCGCTGGTCGACGGCAATATCGCCGTCGAAGCAGAGCTTTCCTGCTCTCTCGTAGATAAGCCCGAAAACAGTTGAGTTCTCTTTTCCTAGCCAATGCCCATACATCCAACTTCCATCATCGACCCTTCCTGTGAGATCTCCGCGGAAGCGCACATAGGACCTTACTGTGTCATAGGCCCACATACCAGGATCGCTGCCGGCACCGTTCTCGATCCGCACGTGTCCATCCAGGGTTGGACGGAAATCGGCGAGCGGTGTCACTTCTACAGTCATTGTTCAATCGGAACCGATCCTCAGGACCTTAAATACAAGGGCGAGACGACCCTGCTGAAGGTGGGTGACGACAATGTCTTCCGCGAATTTGTGAGCCTGAATCGCGGCACCGGGGGAGGCCACGGGATCACCACCATCGGAAGCCGGAATTTTGTTATGGCCTACAGCCATATAGCGCACGATTGCGTGGTGGGAGACTGTACGATCATGGCGAATGCGGCCACGCTTGCAGGACATGTCACGGTCGGAGATCATGCCACGGTCGGGGCTTTCTCCGCTGTCCATCAATTCTGCCGCGTTGGCCCCCATGCTTTCATCGGCGGATTTTCCGTGATCACCCGCGACGCTCTCCCGTTCATCAAGACCGTTGGAGAGAGGAATAAAGCAAAGACTTACGGAATCAACACCATCGGATTGCAGCGCAAGGGTTTCACGGAGGAGTCGATACGGCAGCTGAAACAGTTTTACAGGTTATGTTTCAGGTCGAATCTGAATACGGGCGATGCTCTGGCGGAAATCAGGGGGAAAGAGTGGTCGGCGCCGGAAATCGCCACCCTGATCGGTTTTATCGAAAGTTCCGAGCGGGGATTCATCCGGTGATTGTTCGCGCACCGGTCCCCGTCTCCCTGTCGTGAAATATGAAATACGGTTTGATAGCGGGAAACGGCCGTTTCCCTTTCCTGGTTCTGCAGTCCGCTCGAGAACAGAAAATCGACGTCGTAGTGGCGGCGATAAAGGAGGAGACTTTCCCCGAGATTGAATCCTGTGGCTATCCCGTCCACTGGCTCGGGCTGGGAGAGCTCGGCAAGCTTATCCGCCTGTTCCGCAATTCGGGGGTGCAGCGCGCGATCATGGCCGGCCAGGTAAAGCACGTCCAGATATTCAGCTCCTCACTCCCCGACCTGACCATGATCAGGATGCTCGCCGGCCTGAAGCGCAAGAATACCGATTCGCTGATCGGCGGGGTGGCTAAGGTTCTGGAAGAGTCCGGCATCACCCTCGTCGACTCGAGCATCCTGCTGCAGCCCTATCTCGCCACGGCCGGGATTCTGACCCGAAGAGGGCTTGATTCGGACGAAAAATCCGACGTGGATTACGGCCGCCCGATCGCCTGGCAGATAGCGAAGATGGACATCGGCCAGACAATCGCGGTTAGAGACCGGGCCGTCATCGCAGTCGAGGCGATGGAAGGAACAGACGAAGTGATCCTGCGGGCGGGAAAACTGGCGGGCAGGAAGAACGTTACGATCGTCAAGGTGAGCAAGCCGGAGCAGGACATGCGTTTCGACATACCTGTCATCGGCCTGCTTACCATCAGGAACATGATTGAAGCGGGTGCGACAGCCATCGTGATAGATGCCGGCCGTACCCTTGTTTTTGACCGCGAAAAGCTGGTGGAAACCGCCGACCGGCACGAAATTGCAGTGGTCGCGCTGCCGCCGCTGAAACCGTAAGCAGAGGTAGTAACGGTATGGATAACATTCGAGTTGGTGTTGTGGGGGTGGGAGCGCTTGGTCGGCATCATGCGCGGGTTTACGCTTCGCTGCCCGGAGCGACTTTGACAGGAGTAGTAGACACACTCCCCGGCAGGGCTGAAGAGATCGCCAAACCTCTAGGCGCAAAGGCTTTCTTAAACCATACCGATCTGCTCGGCAGAGTTGACGCCGTCAGTATCGCCACCCCCACCACTCTGCATGCGGAAATCGGCGAGCAGTTTCTCAACGAAGGAGTTCACGTCCTGGTTGAAAAACCTCTTTCCCATACTCTCGAGGACGCGGACCGACTGATCGGCGCAGCCCGTCGAAACGGCCGCGTCCTGCAGGTCGGTCATCTCGAACGCTTCAATCCGGCCGTGAGGGCCTTGAGGGAGATCGTAGGAAGACCCCGCTTCTTCGAGGCGCACCGGATGGGACTCTTTTCGCCCCGCAGCCTTGATATCGATGTCGTGCTTGATCTGATGATCCATGACCTGGACATCATCTGTCTCCTTGTTCCCTCCCGGATCGCCAGCGTTACCGCTGTCGGGATACCGATCCTCACCGGAAGGATCGATATCGCAAATACCCGCATCGAGTTCGAGGACGGATGCGTGGCAAACGTAACGGCGAGCCGCGTTTCCATGGAAAAGATCCGTAAACTCCGGCTCTTCCAGAAGCAGGAGTATATATCGCTCGACTACACCCGCCAGGACGTCGCGATCTTCAGCCTGAATCACCGCGCCGGTGGAAGCATGCCCGAAATTGCGAACCGGAAATTGACTCCCGAGAAGAAAGAACCGCTGGCTGAGGAGTTGCAGTCGTTTCTGAACGCGATCCGGAACGGTCAACCGGTCGAATGCACCGGGGAAGAAGGGCGAACAGCTCTCGCCCTCGCCCTCAAGGTGCTTGCTCAGGCAGAGAAGGCGCAGGCGCGCGAATTCGCCCAAATTGACAGATGTCACTAATCTTTTCTATACTTTAAGGATTGCTCAGCCGGAGAGCGTACTGATGTTTGAGTTCGCCATATCACGAAATAAGAGGCCGCAGCCTTCAAAGCGGATTGTCGCTTCCTGGATCGGCAGCTTTTTCGTTCATCTCTTTCTCCTGATACTTCTGGTTCAGTTCCCGGAACTGCTGCGCGGGGGTAGGTTCCATGATTTCCGCCCTCTGGCGCTCCTCACGAGAGTTGCCGGCCCCGAAGCCGATGACGACGACCGGAACTGGCGAACAGTGGCAGTCCTCAGAACCCCGATGATCGCCCCCTCAGCGGCCAGACTGCGAGAGCTTGCGGACGGCCTGAACAGCCAGAAAAAAGGGGAAGGAGCACCTCCGATCAAAATCCGCTTCGGAAACGAAGAGAAGGAAGCTTTGAAAGAGGATGCTCCTGCGGGAAGAATTCGACTTGAACCAAAGCCGCAATCGGCCGAACCGTTATCGGCTGCGGCGGTGCCGCCCCCCGTGGAAACGGCACCAGAGCTCTCGGAAGTGCCTTCGCTGATCAAGCCGGATCCGGTCACGGAAAAGAAAGGGGATCTCAATATTGCGCTCAATAAGGCCCCGGCAGCGATTCCCGATATACCAAAGCCGACGCCTGTCCCGGCAAAGCCGAAGGAAGAGGTAAAGGTGTTTGAAGACGAGCAGAAGGCGATTCGCAGCCAGGAGAGCGGTTTCTTTGACACCAAAGGTTTCCCGCTCGGCGAGTACGCAATCCTTATAAAAGAACGTATACAAGAAAGGTGGTTCATCCCTTCGAATCTCCGCGACTCCCGCGGTCAGACCACCATAATTTTCTACATAGAAAAGGACGGGCGCTATCGCGATTGCCGCATAGTATCTCCTTCCGGCAATACTTCTCTTGACCTTGCCGCGCTCAAGGCCGTCATGGACTCAAATCCTTTTCCGCCACTGCCAAAAGGCTTCCCCGGGGACCACATTGGTGCTAAGTTTGTCCTTTCTTATAACGAACCTCAGTAAGGACGGGAAACGCACGATCGGGGAGCTGAAGCGTGAGGCAGTTGCGGGAGAATCTGTGTAAGTCGTCGTATCAGAAACTCAATTTCTTCATTCTACTATCCCTTCTGGTATTCTCCGCCGCGTGCGGAAAGCAGAAGCCCCAGGTGAAACCGCCTTCGGCGCCCTCGCCGACCGCTCCTCCGGCGGCAAGACCCGTTCCCACCGATCCCCGGGCGACGCATCCACTCACCCCGGAACCCGAAATCAAGCCGCCTGCGGTAAAGGAAAGCGAGGCACGTCAATCCCCTGCCGGCCCCATGATCCGTATCGGGCTCGAAACCACCGTTGCGGAAATCCGTATCTCTTCCGCCGGCGAATATTACCTGACGGAGAAAAAGCCCGAAGCTCAACGGCGTCTTGTAAAAGGCGAGATTCTGCTGCAAGTGGAGCGCGAGGGAGGATTGAAGCAGTCATCGGTTTTCAGGGTTCAGGTCGCGTCTTTCAGCCGTGATGAACTCGCGTCCGATCTGAAGCGCAAGCTGTCCAAGCTGCTGGACGAGCCGGTAATCGTGTACGACAACAAGGCAAACGGGTTGAAGCAGGTGCGGGTCGGCGAGTGTCTCACCAGAAGTGACGCGCAGGATCTTCAGAAGAAACTCTCGGCTTCCGGTTACAGCGATGCGTTCATCGTCAGCGATAGCGCGCCGAAGGCGGGAGGAAGAACAAGCCTGTCACTTCGAGGGCCGGATAACCTTTTCCTTCTCAGTGAAACCGGGTTTCTCTTCCAGCCGTCATCTCCCGAGAATTTTCTCCGCTGCAATGGGAAACCCTATCGTGGTCTCTTCGACATATTCCCGAACAAGGGCGGTCGCCTGACTGTGGTGAACCAGCTGGCGATGGAAGAATACCTCCTGGGAGTTCTTCCAGCCGAGATCAACCCGAAATCCTATCCGGAGCCGGCGGCATTGGCTGCAATTGCGATCGCGGCCAGGACATATGCCATGAAGAATACCGGCAGGTTCAGAGCCGATGGCTTTGATCTGAGCGATGACACGAGGAGTCAGGTCTATGAGGGAGTATCGTTGGAGAACAAAGACACCGACGAGGCAGTGCAGCAGACCGCAGGACTTGCAGTCTACTACGACGGCAAGCTTATCGATGCCATGTACATGTCCACGTGCGGAGGAAGGACGGAAGATTCCTCAAATGTGTTCGATACTCCACCTGTTCCCTATCTGAAGAGCGTTTTTTGCGCAATTGAAAGCGCTCCCGGCAAGGGAGAGAGAGTCCTGGAAGGGCGGCACACGATCGAACAGGTGATCGTGGCAGACGATGGAACGGTTGCAAACCGCAATATCGAACTGGCCCGCGTTATCGGCATCATCCCTCCAGGATCCCGGATTAGCGCAGAATCTCTCGCCGGCCCGGTTGAACGCAGTGAAGCGGAAGAATGGATCGAGAGAGCAGTGAAGATAGCAAAGGTCCGCCAGTCTGAAAAACCCTCCCGCGTGAAGGACATAACCACACGGGCCGGCTTTCACCACTACGCGGCGGAAGCCTTCTTTGGTGCGGGAGAGATCAAGAGCAAAACCTCGCTTCGGGATATGGACTATTACCTGGGGAATCTCAGGGATGGAAGCGCCGTGCCGGAGGCTACCCGTATTTCGGTCACATACCTGATGAAGAACCGGATGTGGCTCCCTTTTTCCGACAACACTGTGAGGCCGGATGAACCGATGCGCAGGGGGGATGCGCTCTCTCTCCTTATTCGCTGGGTGGAATCGGCCCACCCGGCCATCCTTCGCAAAGGTACCTACGTGGCTCATACCGGCACCGGAAACCGCGTCAGAATCAAGTCGGGATCAAAGACCGAGGAATTTGAGCTTTCCCCAAACCCCAGCCTCTTCCGGCTCGACTCGGGGCGCACCACTCCGGTGGCACACCTGAGAGCGATCGGAAATGAAAAAGTCTATTTTCATGTCACCCAAAAGGGGACGATAGATTTCCTTGAAATGGAACTTAGTCCCACCGGCGCTGCGAGTGACCGCTACTCACCGGCAGCGATGTGGGATGTAACCTTCACCCGCACTGCCCTTGCAGAAAAACTGAGATCGATTGCAGGAAATATCGGAGAATTCCGGGATCTGACCCCTGCCCGTATCGGGACCTCCGGAAGAGCGGTTCAGATGCAGGTGTCGGGCACCCGCGGGGCCGTCACCCTGAATGGATACAGGGTCAGAAACGCACTCGGGTTGAAGGACACGCTGTTCACTATCAAACGCGAATACAATCCGGACGGCAGCATCGCATCTTTCACGTTCCATGGACACGGGTCGGGACACGGGGTAGGGCTGTGCCAGGTCGGCGCCTTCGGGATGGCGCGAGCGGGTCACAGCTACGAAGAAATACTGAAAACCTATTACCAGGGAGTGGAGATACGAAAGGCGTATTGACATTCCGGTCTCACTGAGAAAATGGACCGCCTGCGCTCACAACTGCTGGGAATTGTCCTGCTGGCATTGCTGTTGCTGCTGGCGGCCTGCATCCGCTACTACTTCAAAACCGGATGAGCACTCTCGGAATAGCCATCATAGGACCCACGGCATCGGGAAAGACCCGGCTGGCAATCTCTCTTGCACTGCAGTTCGGGGGCGAGATCGTCAGCTGTGATGCACTCCAGGTCTACCGCGGCATGGACATCGGCACGGCAAAAGCATCCGCGGCCGAACAAGAACTCGTCACTCATCACATGTTGGACATCCAGGATCCCGACAGGGAGTTCTCCGCAGGAGATTATCAGCGGATGGCCAGAGCGGTCCTCCGGCAGATCAGCGTCCGTGGGCTCATCCCGTTTGTCACCGGAGGAACCGGCTTCTACCTGCGCGCACTGATCGAGGGTCTTTTCGAGGGGCCGGAAAGGTCAGAGCAACTCAGAGAGCGCATGCGCAGCATCATCAGTCGCAAGGGCCCCGCAATCCTTCATCGTGCACTGAAGCGCGTCGACCCGGATTCGGCCGCCAGGATTGCGGATGCCGATGCGGAAAGAATCATACGCGCCTACGAAGTTTATCTTGCCACCGGCAAGACAATGAGCTGGTGGCAAAAGCAGCCGAGGAACGCCCTCGAAGATTATCGCTGGCTGAAGATCGGGATCGAAGTCCCCAGGGAAGAACTCTACCGCAGAATCAACACCCGGGTCGAAGAGATGTTTCAGCGGAATTTCGTTGAGGAAGTGGAGGGACTGCTCAAGCGTTACCCCTCGGCTCAGGCTTTCAAGGCGATCGGCTACCGGCAGGTTGCGGCATATCTCCAGGGGAAGATCTCGCTGGCACAGGCGATCGAAGAAACGCAGCTGCACAGCAGGCGTTATGCCAAGAGACAGCTGACCTGGTTCCGCTCTGACAAAACGATTATCTGGCTCGGAATTGACAATGTGGAGAAGGAAGCACAGGAAGTGGTCGGGAAATTCCTCCAGGACCATGAGAAAAAGTGATCGAGCGCTGCTCTTGAATACCAGTCCGGTTATCCCTCAATAATTGCCGCCCCAGCAATCCCGGACCGGAAAGGCAGCGCTCGTGAAGTACAGATTGCATTCGCCGTGCCAAACCCGGCGGCCGGCGCTTCCTGTACTGTCAACTCTCTGATTTTTCAACGACTTGCATAGACAATGGGAAACCGTTGACCGGAATTTCATTTTCAGAGAAATGACGAGTCCTACTCACTTTCCCACCCTGAAATGCAGCAGATTAGTTCCCCTGTCCGCTCCCAGGGCATCTCGGTAAATAGACACGGTCCCGTTAACAAGAAGATTTTCGAAAATTTGCGACTGAGAAAACACTTTGTTCATGTATGATCGGAGCTACCAAATCCACCGCCGGCAGAAATAAGGTTGAACGACGGTCGGAAACAAGAGCCAAACAGGGGAGTTCTCACGGATATGACTAAGGACCCACGCGAGATACTGGACAAGGCTCCGATGAGCCGGCTTCAGATCGCAATAATTGTGCTGACAAGCGTACTCAACGGTATCGACGGCTTTGACGTTCTGTCCATCAGCTTCGCCTCTCCCGGCATAGCTGCCGAATGGAGTGTGGACCGTGGAGCTTTGGGCGTAGTGCTGTCGATGGAGCTGATCGGAATGGCGATAGGTTCCATCATCATTGGAGGGATCGCCGACGCGATCGGCCGCCGGCGCACTATGCTCGGCTGCCTGGCGCTGATGGCGTTCGGCATGTTTGTGACGCCGACATCGACAAGCATAGCCCAGCTGTCGTTCTGGCGGGTATTGACCGGGTTGGGGCTCGGAGGACTGCTGGCTGCAGTCAATGCTACGACTGCGGAATTCTCGAACCTGCGTCGGCGGCACTTCTGCGTTGCAATCATGTCGATCGGTTATCCTGTGGGAGGTGTCATCGGCGGAAGTGTTGCTTCCTGGCTGCTGACGAGCTACGACTGGCGCTCGGTGTTCTATCTCGGTGCTACGGTGACAACCCTGCTCATCCCGACGCTCTATTTTCTGGCGCCGGAGTCGGTACACTGGCTGGTGCGCAAGCAGCCGAAAGGAGCGCTGGAGAAGGTGAACAAGGCCATGATCCGGATGGGCCATGCGCCGATCGATGTGCTTCCTGAAGTGGCCCCTCAAGTAAGAAAGAAATCCATGGGGGATCTGTTTCGTCCGGGGCTGCTGGGCGTGACGGTGGTTGTGACCATGGCATACTTCCTCCACATCACCACCTATTACTTCATTCTCAAATGGGTTCCAAAAGTCGTAGCGGATCTGGGTTTTGCCGTTTCCTCCGCGGGTAATGTGCTGGTTTGTGCGAATATCGGGGGCGCAATCGGCGGGACCATCTTCGGCCTGCTGAGCATGCGGTTTGACCCGAAAAAGCTCACCGTGGCCACGATGGCTCTCGGCGCAGTCTTTATCGCGGCTTTCGGCTACTCCCCTGCCGACCTGGTATCCATGGGGCTATTGGCGGGACTTTGCGGCTTCTTCGGAAACACGGCCATCGTAGGGATGTTCGCGCTCTTTGCACATTCCTTCCCAACGCACGTGCGTGCATCCGGAACCGGTTTCGCTGTCGGAGTCGGCCGCGGCGGGGCGATCCTGTCACCGATTATTGTCGGATTCCTCTTCGAATGGGGATTCGCTCTTCCGGCTGTGACGACTCTGATCGCCATCGGCGGATTGGCGGGCGCAGCGGTTCTGGTTTTCCTGAAGATCCAGAAACAGGAGGCGCCGGCTGCCGCTGCACTGAAAAAGGCAGTCTCTGCATAGTTCCGTCTTTGCCGCCGGCCGGATCAACCTGCCGGCGGCATCCTTCCCTTCGGCGAAATTTCCACGATCCGACCGCCTCGTTTTCCTTATAATGCAGTTATGGAATTCGAACCTGTTATTGGACTCGAGGTACACGCGCAACTGTTGACGCGGTCAAAGCTATTCTGTGGGTGCAGCACGCAGTTTGGAGCTCCTCCTAATTCGAATACATGTCCTGTCTGCCTTGCGCTCCCGGGAGCGCTCCCGGTTGTAAACCGCGAAGCGGTGGCGATGGCCGTCAAGGCGGCCGTGGCGCTGGGATGCAAAGTCAGCGAGACATCCGTTTTCGCCAGAAAGAATTATTTCTATCCGGATCTCCCCAAGGGATATCAGATTTCACAGTTCGAGCTCCCTCTTGGGGAACACGGCAGGGTGCAGGTCTACTCCGGGGACAGGACTGATACGGGCAAGATCGTGAACCGGCAGGAGAAATCGTTCGGGATAACGCGGATTCACATGGAAGACGACGCCGGCAAGTCGATCCACGATGAAGAAAAATCGCATGTGAATCTGAACCGGACGGGTGTTCCCCTGATCGAAATCGTCAGTGAGCCTGATTTCCGCAGCAGCCAGGAAGCTTATGATTACTTGATCCACCTGCGAAAGACCCTTCTCTATATCGGAATCTGTGACGGCAACATGGAAGAGGGGAGCCTGCGCTGTGACGCGAACGTGTCGGTGCGGCCGAAGGGATCGGAGAAGTTCGGCACGAAAGTCGAGATAAAGAACCTCAACTCGTTCCGGTTTCTGCAAAGGGCGCTGGATTATGAGATAGAGCGGCAGATGCAGGTGCTTTCGGAAGGGGGTACGGTAGTACAGGAAACGAGGCTCTGGGATGAATCGTCAGGACGCACCTTCACGATGCGGAGCAAGGAGGAAGCGCACGATTACCGCTATTTCCCTGAACCCGACCTGCCGCCGCTGAAGCTTGACCCCGCATGGATAGCCGAGTTGACGGAAGCGGTTCCGGAGCTTCCAGGAGCGCGTATGGAGCGGTTTGTCCGCCAATACGGTCTCTCAATTGACGATGCGCTCCTCCTCACCTCAACGCGCGCCACGGCTGAGTATTTCGAAAGGTGTGCAGAAGTATCCGGCAATCCACGATCCTCCGCCAACTGGATCATGGGCGACCTTGCCTTCGCCCTAAAGAATATGGGCAAGGAGATAGAGGATTGTCCGATTTCTCCGGATAGTCTCGCCGCGCTGATCAGCAAGATAGATTCGGGCGAAATCTCCGGCAAAATCGCCAAGACCGTGTTCGAGGAAATGACACGTACCCTTGAAGAGCCTGCCGCAATCATCCAGCGTCTCGGATTGGCACAGGTCAGCGATGAAGCCAGCATTGGAGCCGTCGTGGACCGGATAGTTGCAGCAAACCCGAAGCAGGTGGCCGAATACCGCTCAGGCAAAACCCGGGTGCTGGGCTATTTCGTGGGCCAGGTGATGAAGGAAACCAAGGGGCAGGCTAATCCGCAGATGGTCAATGAATTGCTGCAGAAAAAACTTGCGGATGCATGAGCAACTCTATCACGCGAAAGAAAGCGGCCGACGCGAGGCAGGAACAGATTGCCGCAAAGAACCCGCAGTTTGAACCTGAAGAGGGGCCTCCTCGGTTCATCGCCGACGTCATGCTGGGGAGACTGGCAAGATGGCTGCGCATCGCCGGATTTGACGTCCTTTACTCAAACAGTTTCTCGGATGACGAACTGATTGACGTTTCCTGCAGGGAACGGCGTATTCTGCTGTCGCGGGACACCAGGCTTCTGATCAGGCGTACGGTCCGGTCATTTATCTACATAGAAAGCCAGGATGTTCTCGAGCAGGTTCGGCAGGTCTTCAAGGCCGTGAACGTCGGCAGCCTGGATTCGCTCCTCACACGGTGCCTTTCCTGCAACGAGGCGCTGCTCGCAATCCCACGCGAATCCGTTCGGAAAGCTGTGCCCGAGTATGTCTACAGGACTCAGAAAAGCTTCAAGTCCTGTCCAACGTGTGGCAGGGTTTTCTGGGCCGGAACCCACCGTGCTTCCGTGGTTCGCATACTCGAAGACCTGCTTGCCTCCCGCTGCTGAATAGTGTTTGCCGCATAAGTGACTCCGGCTATTATGGTGCATTGCAAATTCTACGGAGGACGTGGTTCGATCATGAGGCACTTGCTTGTTGCATTGATACTGCTCGCGATTCTCTGTCCGTCGGCTTTTGCACAGGCCAGAGGCTCGTCGCCCAGCAGCGCCGCACCGGCGGGAGAGACGATCACCGGGATCATCAGTTGTGGAGAGGGATACACGTCACATGAACTTTACGATGTGAAGCTTACGCTCAAGGAAGTGATCAGAGGAGAGGAAGCGTGGAAACGCCTTCAGGCGGCCGATACCGGCAATACTCCTGCTCCGGCGGGAATGGAGTATCTACTCGCGCTGGTGAGATTCGAGTATTACGCTCGAGGGGTGCCGGGCCTCTGCGTGCACAAACTCCTTCCTGACCATTTCACCGCTTATTCAGCCGCAGGCGAAGACTACAAGCAGGTACCGGTGGTTCCTCCCCGGCCGAAGTTGCGTCAGGATCTCAAGTCGGGGGATTCCTTTGAAGGCTGGCTTGTATTCGCAGTTGCTGCAGACGATAACGCTCCCCTGATGTCCTATTCGGCCGAGAGCGGCGGCGCGGTCCAGCATGGTGAGAGTCAGTGGTTTGTCCTGCGCTGAGCGCAACCGCCGTATTGTATCTGCCCGGAACGCGTCATACCCTGATAGGTTGAGAGAGGACAAGTGCTCACGAAATCGCAGAAGGACAGGGCGTTGCGGTATATACGATCCCTGAAAAACGGGGAGTTCACCTTCCGAGACGTCGTCCGCGTTCTGGATATCGACAGTGATGACCGCAGGAGTCTGCGGAATTATCTGGACGAACTGGACTCGGAAGGAGTGATCCACCGGGTGAAACGGGCGCGCTATACGACCGCCGCGCGCGAAAACCTTGTTTCCGGAGTTCTGACCTGTCACCGGGATGGCTACGGTTTTCTGGTTCCCGATGAACGGACTCTCCAGAAGGAAGACATCTTCATTCCTGCCCGCAACATGGAAGACGCCCTCCATGGCGACCGGGTGCTGGTCAAGATCTCAAAGCGAAAGATTCCGGAGAGGAGAGGGTTCCGCGGACGCAGGGTAGGAGCGCGGGAGGAGAAAGAAAGGACCGAGGGAACGGTCGTCAGGGTACTCGAACGCAAGTACCCCACAATAGTCGGACGATACTATGCTCACCCCCGATTCCCCTTCATCGTCCCCCTAGACACGCGTGTGTGTCACGACATTCGCGTCTCCTACAAAGACGGCAAGGAAGCTCGCGACGGGCAGATTGTCGCGGCTGAAATCACGATTGTTCCCGGACGGAACCGGACCCCGCAGGGCCGGATAGTAGAAGTGCTGGGCTACCCGGATGATCCGGGAATTGAGTACAGAATTGTCCAACACAAATTCGGATTGCCGGTGGAATTCAGCTCCGAGGCCAATAGGGAGGCGGGAAGCCTTCCTGAAAGCCTCTCTGCGGAGGAAGCGGCGGGACGCGAAGATTTCCGCGACGAGGTCGTCGTCACGATCGACGGCGAGTCGGCCAGGGACTTCGACGATGCGGTAGGGCTCAAGAGACTCCCTTCAGGCAACTACCTCCTGAGCGTTCATATCGCTGATGTTTCCCATTACGTCAGGGAAGGAACCGCTCTGGACGCCGACGCCTACGCGCGCGGGACGTCCGTGTACTTCCCGGACAGGGCAATACCGATGCTCCCTCCCAGACTCTCCAGCGGAATCTGCAGCCTGAAGCCTGAAGTCGACAGGCTGGTCATTTCCGCACTGATCGAAGTGGATCCCAAGGGGAAGGTGGTTAACAGGCGCTTTGTCAAAGGGGTGATCCGAAGCCGTGCGAGGATGACCTACACGAGCGTCGCGGCTATCCTGACGGATCCCGGATCAAAGGAGAGAAGCCGGTATGCGGAACTGGTGGGACTCTTCGAACTCATGGAGGAACTCTGCATCGTCCTGTCAAACAAGAGATATCGCAGAGGAGCCGTCGATTTCGATCTGCCGGAACCCGATATGGAATTTGATGAGAGCGGCAGGGTTATCAGGATCGTACCGGCGGAGCGTAATATCGCCCACCGCATCGTTGAAGAGTTCATGCTCCTGGCCAACGAATGCGTGGCCGAAAGACTGACTGCATCAGGCGGCCCTGTCCTCTACCGAATCCACGAGAAGCCGGATCCGCTGAAGGTCGAGCAGTTCGCCGACTTCGCACTGGCACTCGGCTACAAGCTGGAAAAACGGAATGGGGAATACCGGCCGAAAGACTTCCAGCGGTTCGTGGCAAAGCTCGGAGGCAAGGTCGAGCAGAGATTCCTCGCGTATCTGATGCTGCGGTCATTTATGCAGGCCCGTTATTCTGAAGCCAATCTGGGCCACTTCGGACTCGCGACGGCCGAGTACACCCACTTCACTTCTCCTATCCGCCGCTATCCCGATCTGCTCGTCCATCGCTTGCTGAAGGCCGACATGGGAGACAGGACCGAGCCCGGGTGGAAGGAAAGACTGGCGGAACGGCTGCCGGAAATTGCCTCCCACACCTCTTCACGCGAGCGTAATGCCGACGATGCGGAGCGGGAAATCGAAAAGATCAAGAAGGTTCAGTTCATGTCCGACAAAGTCGGAGAAGAATTCGACGCGATCGTGCTTTCGGCTATGCACCAGGGGTTCTTCGTTGAACTCCTCGACCACTTCGTCGAGGGATTTGTGCCGGCCGGCGCCCTGATGGATGACGTCTACGGCTACCACGAAAGAACCCATTCCTTCATCGGGGAGAGGAGGCGGCGGCGTTTTGAACTGGGATCGCGCGTGCGCGTGCGCCTCGACAGCGCTGATGTGGAAACAGCGCGGCTCACATTTTCGGTCGTATGATTTCGTTCATCAGGCAGGTTCAGCCAGTGCTTTCTGAATCCCCGATATCAGGAAGGGCTCCTGTTCCGGAAAGACAGTGCGAAGGTCGATCAGGCACCTGTCCATTTCCAGGCGCACGATGATCGCCGGATCCTGCAGACGCAGTCTTGATTCGATAGCGTTGGGACCTGTGTGTGCCACCTCGAGAGCAATCAGAGTCGTTGGGAGCCGGCACTCAGGGCATGATCCGCCTCCCACCACCGAACTCCCTTCCGCCAGCGAAACCCGGACATCTGACGGGAGCGCGGATTTAAGTCTGCGGGCGAACGCCCCGGCACGCTTTTTCAGATCCGCAGCCGTCATGGCGATCATTCGCACGACCGGTATCTCCTCAGCCGCCCTGCCCAATCGGTAGCTCGCGAGGGTGGCCTCCAGGGCGCCATAGATCAGCTTTTCCACCCTGTAAGTCCGCATCAGCGGATTCCTCCTGATCAAGCCGACCAGTTTGCCCGCACCTGCAATTATTCCGGCCTGCGGCCCTCCCAGAAGTTTGTCGCCGCTGAAACAGATCAGGTCAGCCCCTGCAGCCAGGCTTTCCTGCGCCACCGGTTCATCCTGGATTCCATAGGGTTTCAGATCCACTAACAAACCGCTGCCGATGTCCTCGACGAGCGGAATTCCAGCCTCCCTCGACAGGTTCACGAGCTCACGAAGTCCGGGCTTTTCAACGAAGCCGAGCATCCGGAAATTGCTGGGGTGAACGCGCAGCAGCAACGCGGTATTGGGTCCTATGGCATCCCGGTAATCCTGGATACGCGTCTTGTTCGTCGTCCCCACCTCGCGCAGGATAGCGCCGCTACGGCTCATGATATCGGGTATCCGAAAGGAACCTCCGATCTCCACCAGTTCGCCGCGGGAAACGATCACTTCCCTGCCGCAGGCAAGTGAATTGAGAATAAGATACACTGCGGCCGAGTTGTTGTTCACCACCGTGGCAGCTTCACAACCGAGCACCTCCTGCAGCAGAGGCTCAAGAAGTTTGTCACGGTGAGACCTTCCGCCCGAATCAATATCGTATTCCAGGTTTGTGTAATTGCCGGAAAATGCCGATAGACTCTTTTGGGCTGCTTCCGACAGAAGCGCCCGTCCGAGGTTTGTGTGGAGAACGACGCCCGTGGCATTGATCAGAGTCCGGAGCTTCGGCCGCAGCCGTCGTTCCACCGTCTCGAGCAGGGACATTTCGATCTTCTCCGGGCTCAAGTCGCCGGCGGAAACCTCGCCGGACAGAATCGCATCACGAATTCCCTGGAGGAGTCTCTGGATTTCTGAGACAACGAATTCCCTGCCGGTGCGGTCGATGCACGACACTATCGCCGGCCGCAACAGCAGTTGATCAACCGGAGGAATTTTTCGAAGCAGATGCTGTCGCTCAATCATGCGTAGATTTCAACACATGGCACTAACACTGTCAATTGAATGATTTACAGCACACCCGCTTCTTGAGGAACGGCTATGTACGACGAAGACCTGGCAAATCTGGAAGACTGCCTGCGAAGGCTCAAAACCGAATATCACATCTTCTTTGCAGGGAACCGAAAAACCCCGCCCGACGACCTGAGACTCCGGGTCGAGAAAATGGTCAAGAGACTCTCCGAATGCTCAGATCTGTCGTTTTCGCAGCGCTTCCGTTTCAATACTCTCATTACCCGGTACTACGTCTACCGGGACCTCTGGCGAAGAACCCAGGCCGAGAAAGAAATGGGGAGAGATGCCGGAACCGAAGCGGCACCCGCACGAGACACGACTCCTCACCATGGACGCACTGCACAAGACAAAATCCGTATCTCGATCTCAGATCCCAAAGCCGAGGAAGAGAAAGTGCGGGCCCTCTATGATGCACTACTGCGTGTGAAAGGAAGTGGCGAAAACGAGACACCACTCTCTTATGCCCAGTTCGCAAAGTACATAGCAACGCAGACGCGCAACATTCAGACAAAACACAACTGCACGGCCGTCGCTTTTTCTATTGCAATCGAGGACGATGCTATTCGATTCACAGCCTCAGCCGACAGCCGCTGACTATCCCGCAGCCTGTCTCTGTGGTTCAAGTCTGACCACGTGCTCAGCCTGCGGGCCGCGCGGTCCCTGCTTGACATCGAACTCCACCTGTTCGCCTTCACGAAGCGTTCTGTAGCCTTTTTCCTGAATTGAACTGTAGTGAACGAAGACATCTGCTCCTGAAGGTTGTGAGATGAATCCGTATCCTTTTGTGTTGTTGAACCACTTGACAGTGCCCGTTACTTTACTCATGACATTCCCCTCTAAACAACACCTTCGCACGTTGTAGCAGGCCAAATACAGCCTCGAGGCGATTCAGCCCTGTACCGACAAAAAGACTAGAGATTTTTGGGAAAAGCCTAGTCGAGTGTATTCAGGATTGTCAAGAACAAAATTAGAAACCTCGTTTTGGGTTCCCTTCCCTCTTGCCCGAGGGGCGGGAATTTGGTTCTTGTAACCGCTTCCGGGAAGAAAGCATAATAAACTTTTGAGAGTCTCCGGGAAGTCATGTTGGAACCGTCTTTTAGAGTTATTCATCCGAGGAGGTACCCGTGATCCAACTACACAGAGCTCTTATCAGCGTCTCCGACAAAACCGACCTCATCCCGCTGGCGAAGCTGCTTCACGATTTGGGGGTCGAACTCCTATCGACCGGCGGAACCGCAAGCCACCTGCGTGATCACAATCTCCCGGTGACGGATGTCTCGGAATACACCGGTTTTCCCGAAATCCTTGATGGAAGGGTAAAAACCCTTCACCCCAAAATCCACGGCGGGCTCCTTGCTATTAGAGAAAAAGCATCGCACCTCGCCCAGTTGAAAACCCAGCAGATTCAACCGATAGACATGGTCGTGGTGAATCTCTATCCCTTTCGCGAGACTGCGGCAAAGGAAGGGGTAAGTTTCCACGAGGTGATCGAACAGATCGACATCGGCGGACCCAGCATGATCCGTTCTGCGGCAAAGAACCATGCCGGCGTCGTCGTCCTGACAGATCCACGCGACTACAGGTGGGTGATGGAGGAGTTGAGGGCCAGCGGTGGAAAAGTGAGCGACGCCACGTTATTCACCCTTGCGCAGAAGGCTTTTGCAGCAACAGCTTCCTACGACAGCGCAATTGCGACCTGGTTTTCCGAAAGGACATGGTCGCCTGACGGGCCAAAGAAGGAAGTCTTGGGAATGCCGGCGATAGAAGTACTCTCCCTGGAAAAGATGACCGACCTTCGCTACGGGGAGAATCCTCACCAGCGGGCGGCGCTGTACCGGAGATCGGGTGAACCTGCCGGAGGCGTCGCCGGAGCCCAGTTCCTGCACGGCAAAGAGCTGAGCTATAACAACCTCCTGGATTCCGACGGAGCATGGGCCCTCGTGCTGGAGTTTGACAGGCCGGCCGCGGCAATCATAAAGCATACAAATCCCTGCGGCGTCGCACAGTCAGACACGCTGGCCGACGCCTACACGCTGGCCAGGGAGAGCGACCCGGTATCGGCCTTCGGTTCCGTTGTCGCGTTGAACCGGACAGTCGATGTCGATACGGCTGATGAGATTAACAAGACCTTTGTTGAAGTCGTGCTCGCGCCGGATTTCGAAAGCGAAGCACTGGCAATCCTGCAGCAGAAGAAGAATATACGACTGTTGAAAGTCGGACCCGACATCCGTCTGGACCTCCAGCACCGACAGATCGGGGGAGGCTTCCTGGTACAGGACAAAGACGTACACTTCACGCTGGCAAAGGATCTTAAAGTAGTGACCCGGCGTCAGCCGACAGAGGAGGAGATTGAAGCGCTTCTCTTTGGATGGCGTGTCGTGAAGCACGTCAAATCAAACGCGATCGTTTTCTGCGACGCTTCAAGGATGCTGGGCATCGGCGCCGGCCAGACAAGCCGTGTCGATGCTGTGAAATGGGGAGCGTCGAAGGCAACGCTTCCGCTTCAGGGGAGTTCGATGGCGTCGGATGCCTTCTTCCCCTTCCCTGACGGATTGCTGACAGCGGTTCGCTATGGCATCCGCTCAGTCATTCAACCCGGCGGTTCAGTGCGCGATGCCGAAGTCATAGCCGCAGCCGACGAAAACGATGTCGCGATGGTATTCACGGGGATACGTCACTTCAAGCATTAGGTTTTTGCGAGCACCTGATTAGATGCGCAGGAAAGATCTTTTCAGCATAACCGCCCCGCTGTGGGACAGGATTCGGTATCACAAGCGGTCATATTACCCGCCGGTCAGATTCGCCGGGCGTCGGGAATTACCCGAAACGATTCTGCAGACCAGGCTGGAAGAACTGAAACGGGCTGCACGCAGAAGCGGCAAGCCTCAGATCGAAATATTCCGCTCGATAGCGACGGCCATCGACGAGAAAGACCTGTACACCAGGGGACACTCCGAACGGGTAACGCGATTCTCCGTCGAAATAGCGAAAGTGCTCGCAGTTCCTGAAGATGAAATCGAACGTATCAGGATAGGCGCGCTCATACACGACATAGGCAAGTTGATGATCGACAGCAGGATCCTCAATAAACCTTCGCCTCTCACCAGCAGCGAGTACGAAGTGATGAAGACCCATACCACGAGCGGGTATGAGATGCTGAAGCATATTCCGCAGATGGAAGATATCCTTCCCGGAGCTCAGTCTCATCACGAGAAACTCGACGGCAGCGGCTATCCACAGGGACTAAGAGGCGACGAGATACCGAAGATCGCGCGCATCATCACGGTCGCTGACTGCTTCGATGCCATGACCACCACGAGACCCTACCGGAACTCCACACCGGTTGAGCTTGCACTTAGGATCATACGGTCTAAGGCAGGGATCAAATTCGATGGAAGCGTCGTCGAGGCGCTCCATGAAGCGGTAGGATCCGGCCGAATAGCCATGCGACTGGAAGACAGGATCCAGGCAAGGCACGGGAATCTGTCCTGATACTGAACAAACTCGAGTATCCGGCTGCGCACAAACCCGGTTTCAAGCTGAATGCACATGGAAGCTGATGAGATAAGGGCTTGTCCCGAAGAGTCCTCGTTCAGAGCAAGAATCAAGTCTTTTTACAGAAAGCACGAAAAATATCACGGACTGGTTCTGTTTGCCGCCGGCTTCATCTGGGACTCCCTTACCCTCACCCGGGTGGATAATCTTGTCGACAACCTTATCCTTCTCTCCTACCTCGTTCTCATAGGAACGGTGATTTTCCTGGTACTGCGCCGACAGTGCGGCGGACTCCTGCCCGGGTGGCTGGCAGCAATCGAGCCGCGCTTCCTGTGGGTAATACAATTCTGCTTCGGGGGGCTTTTCTCAAGCTACGTCATCTTCTATTTCAAGAGCGCCTCATGGACCCGAACTCAGTTCTTTTTCCTCGTTCTGGTCTTTCTCTGGATCGGGAATGAGTTCCTCGAACAGCGCCTGCAGAATCGGGAGCTTTTGGCATCTCTGTATCTTTTTTGTCTTTTCACATTCCTTGCGTTCTTTCTGCCGGTCGTCCTGACAAGGGTGGACGTCCTGGTCTTTCTGACGGCAGGAGTGATCAGCCTGGTTGTCTGCCTGTCGCTGTTTGGCCTTGGATTGAGCACCCAAAGAAATGAATGGCGATGCCGGATGCTTCCCATCGCCGTATGGACCGGGTCTGTCTTCCTGGCGCTCAATATCCTCTATTTCGCCAACCTGATTCCACCAGTTCCTTTGGCGTTGAAGTCGGCAGGCATCTATCACAGTGTGAGGCGGACGCCGGCAGGCTACGAGGTCAAGTATGTCGCCCCGCCTCTCCTTCAGTTCTGGAAGAAATGGGACGATCCGTTTATTCTGTCGCCTGGTGAGAAAGCATATTGCTTTACTGCCGTCTTTGCGCCCGGAGGGGTCCGGATTCCGGTTGTTCATGTCTGGAGCCGGAAGACAGAAGCAGGATGGCAGCGCACTGACCGTATACGGTTTCCGATACTCGGAGGCCGGGAAGGAGGGTATCGAGGCTTCACGGCAAAAAAGGGAATCGCACCCGGGAAGTGGCGCGTTGAAGTCCAGACCGAATGGGGACAGACCCTGGGGCGCATCAACTTCACCATAGTTGAAAGTTCCGGCGTTCATCCGCCGCTGGAGACGAGACTGATCGAATGAATTGCGTATGAATTACTACAACTACTTCACGGAAATAGAGGAACACTTCGTAAGAAAGAGAGGAAAACACCTGCTGCTCTCTCCGTTGGACTGGAACCTGATAGCGGCATGGCGCGACGCAGGAGTGCCGTTGAGCGTGGCAATCCGCGGCATAGATATCGCGGTAGACAAGTTCTACGCCCGGGGAGATAAAGGCCGTTCCAAGTTAAACACGCTCTGCTACTGCCACGACAGCGTGATGGCCGAGTACGCCAGCCACATAGAATCCCATGTCGGAGAGTCCCCGGTGGAATCCTCTGCCCAGGACGATCTGGATCCGGCCGAGATTACCGGATATCTTTCCCGAATAATGGATGAAATAAGGGTCTTCTCTGAGAAACATAACAGGCAGGAAGGCAGTGCCCGCGTGCTGGCCAGACTGGACGAGATCCTCCACAACATCGAAACGGCGGGCCATATCGACAGCGAGACGCTTGAGCGGGATTTGGCGATAGTCGACGATCTTCTGGTTGCGGAGTTGAAGTCCGCGGCTGCCGGGGAACAAATGGACGAACTCGAGAAGGAAGCCAGGAAAGATCTGAGAGTTTACAAGAAACGTCTGCCCAAAGAGACTTACGAGAAGATCCGCGACAACTTCCTGCGGGAGAAGCTCCACCGGCTTTTTGGGATCGGCGAACTGAGCATCGTCCGGCTTTGAAACAGGCCGCATTGGATCGGGAAACGTGAAACCAGCTACTTTCGAAGTTTCTATCGCGAAACTCACGTACGGCGGCGACGGACTGGGAAGGCATATGGGCAAAGTAGTGTTCGTCCCTTTCTCCGCACCGGGAGACCGCCTTCTGGTACGTGCAGTTGAAGAGAAGAAAAACTTCGTTCGCGCCAGGATCGTCAGGATTATAGAACCCGGTCCAGGGCGGTCGGCTCCGGTGTGTCCATACTTCGAGAAATGCGGCGGCTGTCAATGGCAGCACATCGGATATGAACGGCAGGTTGCCGCGAAACGGCAGATCCTCGAAGAGCTGCTGCATCACCGCTTTCCCGAAACGCACGGAATTCCCATTTCCATGCGGGCCTGCCCCAGGCCATACGGATATCGTTCCAGAGCAAGAATGCAGGTGCGTGAATCGGAGCCGAAGAACGTCATCGGCTTCTTCCGCTGCAGATCCCATGCCGTCGAAGACGTCGATCAGTGCCCGCTGTTTACCTCTATTCTGAATAAGGCCCTCGATGCTCTGAGAAGGCGCGTCATCGAGGGCACCCGGTTTCCGCAGGAAGTCGACTTACTCGCGTCGGAAGAGGAAGATGTTTGGACCGGCACAGCCGCCACAGGCGAAAGCGAAGGCAAGGCGATTACAAAAAAAGCAGGCATGTTTCGATATTCAGTTACTGCCGCGGCATTCTTCCAGGCCAACGATCTCATGACAGAGCAGCTGGCAGAGATCGTCCGGAGTTGCACGAAAGGCTCCGGCTCGGGCCTGGCGCTGGATCTTTTCGCAGGAGTCGGACTATTTACCATTCCTCTGGCCGCAGAGTTTTCCCGTGTCGTTGCAGTCGAGAGCGCCCCGGAAGCCAGCCGACTGTGTGCCATCAACAGTGCCGGAGCGGGGATGAACAACATCGATCCGATATGCGCAGACGTGCTTCAGTATCTGGAGTCTGGCGAAATCTCACCGCTGCCCGACCTGGTCGTGCTGGACCCGCCACGCACCGGAGCCGGTGTGGAGGTGATGCGACGGATCAAAGAGCTCAAGCCGCGAACTATCGTGTACGTCTCGTGCGATCCACAGACACTGGCAAGAGATCTCTCGGTGGTTTCGCCCGGCGATTACAGAATCGACATGGTCGAGGGGCTCGATATGTTTCCCCAGACCTACCACTTCGAAACGGTCGTGCGGCTGACCGCCGGCAGTTAACAGACGCAGCCACCGGACAAACCCGTGGCAGAATGCAATTTCCTACTGAATCAGTCACACAGGCCGCTCGCGGCCGTCGTTTTCTCGTTTGCACTCGGAATAGCCGCGTCGCTCATGGTCGATGAATATGTATTCTCCGCCTTGGTCGCCGCAGATATCTGCCTCATCATCGCGTCGTTCGTGGCGCTTGGGCGCAAAAGGCTCAACCTGTCCTGGATGCTCGGGATGGCTGCCGTTGCATCCGGCGGATTGCTGACAGCGCTTGCTCACCGGGATGGATTCGACGAATTCGACCTTCGGGCACATCTTGCCACGGGAGCCTTCCCGCTGGAGCAGCCGGTTTCGTTCGCAGCCTGCGTAGAGGAAAGCGAGCCGCGCGGAGAAGAGATTCTGGCCACGGTTGCACTGAAATCATTCCTGAAGAAAGACCGCTGGCTGCTCTGCAGCGGGAAGGTAATTCTGGGCATCCCGAAATCCACTGTCCACTATATGACTCCACAGCGCGGAGACGGGATCAGAGGATGGGCGACATGGCGGATTCCCCGCGACTTTCAGAACCCCGGATCGCTGCGAAGAGTGAACGTGCTGAAGCGGCGCGAGATATTCGTCATCGGCAGAATGAAGTCGACTCTTCTGCTCGAGATCGTCCCCGGCGGCTGCCGCACCCCGCTGACGGAACTGGCAAATTCCGCTCACAGACGAATGCAGAGAACAGTCAAGCCGCTGCAGGAAAAGGGTCTGGAACAGCCGGCTGCCATTCTCGCGAGCCTCGTCATCGGAGATTACTCCGGGCTGAATGACGACACACGCGAAGCGTTCCAGAATTCAGGGACACTTCATGTCCTTGTCGTTTCCGGATTGCACGTAGCCTGGCTCTCATGGGTGGTTTTGCAGGTCTTAAGACTGGCCCGGCTGCCGGAAAGACTCAGGCTCCTGCTCACCGCTTTTCTGATCCTGTTGTACACGTGCATCGTCGGCTTTCAGGCAAGCATCAGCCGCTGCCTCTGGATGTTCCTCCTCTATCTGGCCGGCAGGATGATCCTGCGTCGGGCCGATCCAGTGAACATTCTCGTCGCCGCGGCCCTGATTCTTCTTGCCATAGAACCGGACTGGCTGTTCGATACCGGTTTTCAGCTCTCTTTCCTTTCGGTCATGGCAATTGCGACCAATGCCGCAACTGCTGTGAATACGTTTCTCAAGCCGCTATGGAAACCTCTGCTGCATTGCGGGGATCAGGCTCGCCTTTTTCTCGAACCGGGCTTCTGGAATCAGAAGGGACGATACCTTCGCACCAGATGCGAAATTCTGATCGAAGCAATCGCCGATTCAAGGTTTGCTCCGGCAAGGAAAATCGCTGTCTATGGCTGCAGAATGGTCGCGACAGCGGGGCTCGCCGGGGGAAGCATGGTGCTTGTGACTGTCGTGGTCCAGCTCTGGCTGGAACCGATCCTCGCCTGCTCCTTCAACCGTCTATGCTGGATTTCGCCGTTGGCGAACCTGGTTATCGTTCCCCTCTCTTCCTTCGCACTGGCGTGCGGCATTGCAGCGACGCTTCTGGTAGACGTGCCCCTCATCGGACCCTCAATGATTGACTTCGCAGGACAGACTGCAACCCTTCTTCTCTCCTGTGCAAACCGGATAACAATGATCCCGCTCGCCTGGGAGCGCTGCCCGACCCCTTCCGTCTTCTCCGTAGTGACTGCGGTTCTCCCACTCTCCGTCTGGAGCCTTGTCGGTTGGCGGAGATTATGGATTCCCTTCACCTATACCGCCGCTCTCCTGGCATGCTTATCCATAGGATCAGTACCACTTATAGGAGGCCTGTTTCCCGGCGACAGCGATGATCCGTGGCCGGAGGGGACGCCGCTGCTCGTATTCACCTTTCTCGACGTAGGAGAGGGAGATTCCACCGTCATCACGTTTCCAGACAAGCGGATCTGGCTGGTCGATGCCGGCGGACTCCGGCAGGTTCCGCGAGAAGACGGAAGCAGTCCTTTCGATATCGGCGAGGCCGTCGTCAGCCGCTATCTCTGGCACCGCTGGATCAGCCGCGTTGACAGACTGATTGTTACGCACCCTGATATCGATCACGCCGGAGGTGTACCCGCCGTGATGAACAATTTCGAAATAGGTCGGATCCATTCTCCAAGTCCAGGCCCGAATCGGATAATTGTTAAGATATTTGAAATTGCTTCTGAGAAACTGGTCGACACAGGGATTGTCTATGCCGGCATGACTGAGCAATTAGGGCCGGTCACGGTAACAACACTCAATCCGCCGGCCGTCTCCACCGGGAATGCAAACAACGACGACTCCATAGTGTTGCGGTTTTCCTTCAACCGCTTTTCCGCCATCCTCATGGCAGATCTCGAAAAGAAGCGAGAGGCCCTGCTCGCCTCCGAGCCTGTGGAATTGAAGAGCCTGCTGCTGAAGGTGGCTCACCACGGAAGCCGCTGGAGCACTTCCGATCTCTTCCTTGAACGCGTGCAACCCACATGGGCTGTTGTTTCGGTGGGACGCAACCCGTTCGGCCATCCGTCAGAGGAGACACTCGGCCGGCTGGCGCGCCGCGGGGTTCGGACGTTTCTGACCCCAGATCAGGGGGCGGTGTCAGTGCAGACGGACGGTTTCCGGTATGTAATCAGAACCTACACCGGCGGGTTGGTTGAGCAGGGGATTCTGCCTTAGGGCCACAGATTACAGGGGTGATGATGCGATCTGTGGCCAGGATCTATTTTCCTATGCGGGCTTGCAGGACAGGAGGGTTTTCATGTACTGTGCGCGCTCGAACGCGGCGGGATCGGAGCAATACTTCTGACTCATGCTCCCCTGCAGCTGGCGTATTGACTGGTAGTCGTGTTCTGCCAGCCAGTCAGCCAGTTCATTCTCGATTTCCCGTATGATGCCAATTCCGTTCTTCAGCAGAACCGAACAGAGCATCGTGACATCCGCGCCGACCATCAGCATCTTCAGCACGTCCTGTGCGCTGTAGATCCCTCCCGTGGCCGCCATGTCGGCCTTGATTCGGCCGTAGAGAATGGCGAGCCAGCGCAGGGGAAGGCGGGCGTCCTGCGGGGTGCTGAGGTGAAAATCGGATCTGATCTCCAGTTCTTCAAGGTCGATATCCGGCTGATAGAAACGGTTGAAGAGCACGAGTCCGTTGATGCCTTCCTGATCGAGCCGTTTCGCCATGTTCGACATGTTGCTGAAGAACGGGCTCATCTTCATGGCCACCGGAATGCTGACCACGGATTTGACCGCCTTGGCGATATCGATATATGTCTGCTCAATCTCGACTGCAGTACGGTCCATCTCAGTCGGGATGTAGTATACGTTCAGCTCAATGGCATCGGCCCCCGCCTGCTGCATCTTCCTGGAATAATCGATCCAGCCGCCGATTGCCATGCCGTTCAGACTGGCGATAACGGGAATCCCCACCATTTCTTTCGCCCGGCGGATCTTGTTCAAATACTCTTCCGGACCCGATATGAATTCGCCCGGCTGCGGGAAAAAAGTCTGGGCTTCCGCGAAGCTGTCCGTGCCGTACATCAGGTGATACTGGACCGCGTCGTATTCACTCCGGACCTGCTCCTCGAACAGAGAATGAAGCACCACGGCCGACGCACCCGCATCTTCCATTCGTTTGATGTTGTCCAACTCGTTCGAAAGAGGAGAAGCCGACGGCACCAATGGAGTGCGTAAGTTCAATCCCAAATATCTGGCAGTTAAATCCATAAATTTCTCCGGATGATTAAAGTCATGAATCAAGCCGTGCGACTTCGAGCCGACGTTCGATTCCCGTAATGAATTTACAGGTCTATCTCGGCTCTTACAACGCCCTCTTCCGCCAAATAACGGCGGCGGAATCCCAGCCGATCACATACCCTCAGCATATCCCGGTTTTCGGGCAGGACGTCTCCGAATATCCGGGTCAGTTTCTCTTTGCGCCCGATCTCAACCAGACGCTTCAGGAGTTCCCTTCCCAGCCCTCGGTGATGCCAGTTGTCACTGACAAGAACGGCAAATTCGCCTTCCCTCGTGCCGCGCAGCAGAATCAGGCGCCCGACGGCGAGGATCTGCTGTTCCTCCGTCGACGGATCCCGGTGCAGGACCACAAGCGCCATTTCACGCTCATAATCGATGAAACAGATGCGGGTAAGCCGCTCGTGCGCGATGCGCTGCGTCAGCCGCATTGCGTGAAAATAACGGAAATACACGCTGCGCTCCGAGAGTGTCTCGTGAAACTTGACCATCAGGGGCTCGTCCTCCGGCCGGATCGGACGGATCGTAACAGGCGTGCTGTCGGGCATGGTCCACTGAGAGACATATTGAGTCGGATAAGGGCGAATCGCCAGCTCAGGGATCGTCTTTGGATCAACATCGGCCGCATGAACTATGATGCGCGCATCGAGTGCGAGCATCCTTTCGGGAGAAACCAGAAGCGGATTCACGTCGATTTCCCTGATCCATCTCTGTTCGACCACCAGAAGGCTGAACTGCACCAGGAGTTGTTCGAGTGCAGCCAGATCAATATCCGGCCGGTTGGCTTTCAAGGCCCGGTAGATCTGGGTCTGTTCCATGAGCCGACGCGCAAGCGTTACGGTAAGAGGAGGAAGCCCGAGCGCACGGTCGCGGTAGAAATTGAGCACTCTTCCTCCGGATCCAAACAGCAACACCGGACCGAATTGCGGATCGAGGGTACTGCCTATGATAATGTCGTAACCGTCGAAACGTATCATCGGCTGCACCGTGACGCCCTGAAAGTCATCGCTTCCGAAGTGTTTCTCCACCGTCGTCCTGATCTTACGGTAGGCCGAACGCACCGCGCCGGCATCGGTCAGATTCAGCAATACCCCGCCCGCCTGCGCCTTGTGCGCGATTGTGCTGGACGCGAGTTTCAGTACCACCGGATATCCTATCTGCTCGGCAGCCCTGACCGCCTCATCCTCTTCCCGCATCATCAGGGTTTCGACCACCGGGATCCCATACGACTCCAGTATTCTCTTGGAATCAAATTCATTGATCAGTTCACGCCCGGAATTGCGGGCTTCCTGGATCAGGCGTTCAGCCAGATCCCGGTCACGTACAGATTCCATCGCCTGGGAAAGGGTGGGAGTTTCGTACAGGCCACGCAGGTTGTAGGTGTAGCGCCACATGTAGTTGAAGATTCTTACGGCGGTATCAGGATACGGAAACGTCGGAATGTTGCTGCGATTGAGTATAGTCTCTCCCGTGGCCACATCGGCGCCTCCCATCCAGCTAGCAAGGATAGGTTTGCCGTCGAGTTTTGCCAGCGGTTTTAGCTGTTCCGCCGTACGCGTCGAATCGGTATTTGCCTGCGGGGTTAGTATCACCAGCACGCCGTCACTGTTCGGGTCTTTCGCCGCAATCTCCACGCTGCTCTGGTACCGTTCGGGAGAAGCGTCTCCAAGAATGTCGATTGGATTGCTGTGGCTCCAGTGCTGGGGGAGGATACGATCCAGCGAGTCCATGGACTCCTGAGTAAGGGTTGCCAGTTCACCCCCGCTCCCTATCAGGGCATCAGTCGCAAGGACACCGAGTCCGCCTGCGTTTGTGACGATCGCCAGGCGGGGCCCTTTTGGCCGCGGCTGCTTCGCCAGCACTTCAGCCATGTCAAACAGATCCGAGATATCGTTGACGCGCAGGACTCCTCCTCTGCGGAATGCCGCGTCGAGAACGTCGTCGGATCCCGTGAGCGACCCTGTGTGAGAAGCGGCGGCCCTCCCGGCGGCTTCCGTCCGCCCCGCCTTCATAACGATTATGGGCTTGGTTAGCGCGACCTCGCGGGCGGCCGACAGGAATGACCTGGCGTCGCCGACCGATTCCATGTACATCACTATGCTGCGGGTCCTCTGGTCATCACCAAGGTAATCGATCAGGTCACCCCACCCGACATCAACCATAGATCCGATCGAGATAAAGCAGCTGAATCCGACCATTTCGCGAAGGCTCCAGTCGAGCACCGCAGTGCACAGGGCTCCGCTCTGGCTGATGAAGGCGACGTTCCCTGGCCTTGCCATTCCGACCGCGAAGGTCGCATTCAACCCGGTCAGGGGGCTCATGACTCCAAGGCAGTTCGGACCTATGACACGCATTCTCCCCCGCCTGGCATTCATCAGAATCACTTCTTCCAGCTGTGCCCCCGCGGGACCGGTCTCTCTGAAGCCGGCAGAGAGTATGATTGCTCCCTTCACCCCGGCATCTACGCACTCTGCGATAAGCCCTGGTACCGTCTCGGGCGGAGTTGCCACGACAGCAAGATCCACTTTTTCCGGAACTGCCGCTACGCTGGGGTATGCTTTGATGCCAAGGACACTGGCGCGGTTGGGATTGACGGGAAAAACCGTTCCGCCGAAAGGGTTGGTGAACAGATTCCACAGGACCGTGCGTCCCATGCTGCCTGCGGTCTCGGTCGCCCCCAGCACGGCAACAGTCCTGGGGGAAAAGAAGACGCTTATCGGTTGATTCGTCGGCCTGAGGATATTATCCGAGAAGTCCAGCCGCGGAACAGATTTGGCATCTCTGTCGGAAATCATAAAAGTCCTGGCTTCAACGACAAACTTACCGGCCCGCACCGGCCGGAACGAGGGGGAAGCATAATCAGCGAACCGATATTTTATTACCAATAGGCTGCTGACGCAAACTCCGCGAAGTCGTCTGCACCGCACAAACGTATATATACGTAGTATCGTTCGACGGTTTCAGAAGGATTGTGCGCTCTCACGGCGAAAATTTGAACTATAGTGGTCCCGGACGAAATCTAATACATCAATAAGAGAGAGGCAGAAGGCGTTTGGGAGGAAGAATCGATGCAAAGACGAGCGAATTTCCGGATCCTCTTTATTACGTTGCTTTTCTTTTCCGCGTTCTCGATCGGAATGTCTCAGGAAGTTCAAAAGTCCGAGCAGGAACATACATTCCGTGCCGTCGTACCGGAAGGGACGGTGATTCCCATAGTATTGACGGCGTACCTGAACAGCCGCAGCAGCCAGCCGGGAGACAGGTTGTACGCCGATACGACCTATCCTATCTGGATTGCTCAAAAGCTTGTAATTCCAAAAGGATCCACCATCCGGGGGACGGTCACGGCAGTCAAGAGACCCGGACGCATCAAAGGCAAAGGCCAGATAGCGGTTCGGTTTGACGATATCCTGCTGCCCAACGGCGTCATGCGTAATCTTGTCGCGACGTTTCGTGGAATCCACGGCCCGGGAGAGGAGACTGTCGACCGCAGCAAGGAGTCTGTCGAGTCGGGTTCATCGACAGGGACAGACGCAGGAACGGTCGTGGGCACCGCCGGCACAGGCGCCGTAATAGGAGTGTTAGCGGGAAACGCCAAAGGAGCGGGAATCGGAGCCGGCGTAGGCGCCGCAGCAGGACTGGCAGCAGTGCTGTTCTCGCGCGGACGCGACCTTGTGCTCAGCCCGGGCACTCAGTTTGATCTGGAGCTCATGAGCGAGCTGAAATTCGACTATAACGAACTCGATTTCAGTCAGTCACAACTTGAGAACGCGCAACGAAACATAAGGATGACCCCGCGACCGCCTCAGGAAGTGAGACCTCCCACCACTATTCCGGGAGTGGGTTTGCCGCGCCCTTTTTGACACCGTAAAGAGGAGTCACAGCCCGTTTACGATTTCTGCCACAGCTTCAATCTCCCCGGCCGGCGCTGTAGTCACGCCACTCCCGGCATCACTAAGATCATGTGTACTGTTTGAATTTACAGGTTGATTCTGTTTCCCACCTCGGTAAGAATATCGTCCATGGATTCTGCAATAATAGGTCGTATCGCACAGGACACCGCCATTCCGGAAAGCTCCGTCGCGGCTGCTGTCTCTTTGTTTGAAAAGGGTTGCACAGGCCCGTTCATCGTTCACTACCGCAAAGAAATAACCGGAAGCCTGGACGAAAACAAGGTGCGCGCCATTCAGGAGCGGATGATTTACTATCGGGAACTGCGCGACCAGCAGGAAGCCCTTTTGAAACTCATCGCAGAGCAGGGAAAACTGACGGATCAGCTGCGGGAAAAGGTGGAGAGTTGTTTCACAAGGGCCGAACTGGACGATCTGCATCACCAGTTCCGTCCCAGAAAGAAAAGCCGCGCAGCGGAAGCGATTGAAAAGGGGCTCGAGCCGCTGGCGGAGTATTTCTGGAACCAGGAAGTCGACGCCTGGAGTGTGGAAGAGCACGTCAGCGTCTTCGTGGATCCCGAAAAAGGTGTCACGACACGCGAACAGGCTCTCCAGGGTGTCGTCGATATTATTGCCGAATGGATCTGGGGCAATCTCGATCACCGCAGGACCCTGCGGGAAATGCTCTGGAATGAAGGTTCTGTCGTTTCCTCCGTAGTTCCGGCCAAAGTCGGGCAGAAGACCAAGTATAACATGTACTACGAGCGCAGGGAGTCGGTAAAGACTATCCCCTCACATCGTGTTCTGGCCATCCGCCGGGGCTGTAAGGAAGGGATTCTTATATCCTCCATCGAAGGGGACAACTCGCGGGCCATCGAGTTTCTGCTGAACTCGGTGATAAAGGACCGGGAATCAGTGTTTGCTCCGGTTCTGGAGGCCGCCGTGCGAGAGAGCTACAACCGCATCCTCCGGCCTATGGTAGAGACGAAGGTGCGGGCCCAGCTGAAAGAAAAAGCAGACAGGGAAGCGATTCGGGTCTTTCAGGAGAACCTGTCCAACCTGTTGCTCTCCCCTCCCGCCGGCCGGATAGTCGTGATGGGAGTGGATTGGGGAAAAGGGGATGAATGCAGCGTAGCTGTAGTCGATGAGTCAGGGAAATTCCTGGAGGCGGCGAAGGTAAAATTTACACCGAAGCAGGAAGCGGCCCCTCCAGTTGAGCCTCAGCCCGCTGATGAGACGGAACCGTCGCCTGCAGAGCAGGAGCCCACGGCCGGTGAACCGACAGAGGCTTCCGGCGAGAACATGACTGAAGACGCGCCGGAGCCGCAGCGAACCGAAGATGCCCGCACCGAGCTGCGGCGCCTGATAACCACCCACAAAGTCCAGGCAATCGCTATCGGGACCGGAACCGGTGCCCGTGAACTTGAAACGGCACTGCGGGAGATCGTGGCCGAGGAAAACCTGGGAGAGGTTCTGATTGCGGCGGTTAATGACGCCGGCATCGCCATTTATTCCTCTTCCCGCATCGCCCGCGAGGAGTTTCCCGAATGGACCGCATCAGCGCGCTGCGCGGTCAGCCTTGCCCGCAGGCTTCAGGATCCCCTCTCCGAACTCGTCAAGATCGACCCAAAACTCATAGGGGTCGGACAATACCAGCACGATGTAGACCAGAAGGAACTACACCGTGGCCTTGTCCAGACAGTCCAGTACTGCGTCAACAAAGTAGGGGTCAATCTGAATACGGCTGGCGAATCCCTGCTGCGCTATGTCTCCGGACTGAATGAGAAACTCGCGCGCAGGATCGTCTCCTGCAGGACGGCCCAGGGGCCGTTCCGCTCGCGCGAGTCGCTCAGATCGGCGGTGGGGATGGACGATCAGACATACCAGCAGTGCGCTGGCTTTCTGCGCATTTCCGACGGCGAGAACGCGCTCGATCGGACGGCGGTTCACCCGGAGACTTATCCTATCGTCGAAGGAATGGCTTCAGCGATCGGCAGCGGAATTCCCGAACTCATCGGCAACCGGGAACTCGTTTCCTCTTTGAAAATGGAGGAGTTCGTCACAGACACGGTCGGAATCCCGACATTGGAAGACATTCGCGAGGAACTCATACGACCGGGCCGCGATCCGAGAAAGACCTTCAAGCTTCCCAAATTCAGAGCGGATGTGAAGGAGCTTGCAGACCTCAAGACCGGCATGACGCTCGAAGGAACCGTGACAAATGTAACGAACTTCGGCGCCTTCGTCGATATCGGGGTACGCCAGGATGGGCTGGTGCATCTGAGCCAGATGTCCAACCGCTTCATTCGGGATCCGAGGGAAGCTGTTAAGGTCGGGGATGTAGTGCAGGTCAAGGTGATCTCTGTTGAGCCGGAGACCAAGAGGATCGGGCTTTCGATGAAGGCTCTGCTGCCCGCAGTGCAGAGGCGGCGCAAGAAGCCACAGAGACGCACGGCAAAAGCGGCGGCGACATCCGCGGAAGAGACGACCTCGGCGGTGAATGCCGCCGAAACTGCATCGGCACCGGCGGTCGGACCCCGCCCGAAACCGAACAGGCAGGTGGAGGGGGAGCATCGCCGGCGAAAGAAGAGCGTCAGAAAGCAGGAGAGAAAACCGGAGCGACCGGATGAGGGAGAACCGGAGAGAGAAGCCGACCCTGGGGCACCCGAACCTTCGCTCCAGGAAAAGATCGCGATTCTTCAGTCCAAGTTTCGCAGAATCAATTAATGCGCTGAGGGGACTCGTTCCGGGTCACGCTCTCCATCACTTGCCCGCGGAAGGTTTCTGATCTCTTTGCAGGTTGAAGTTGAAGCGGGTGGGATTGGTGGTTGTATCGACTGACCTTCATGCTGTTTCAGGGACAGGGGAGCATGCTCTCATGCGTGAAAAAGAAGTTCTTGATGCGCTCTGCAACACCGGCGATGCCGTATTCATTGTCGACGCTGACATGCGCATCGTTCGGTGGAACAAGGAAGCCGAGCGGGTCCTCAAGTACTCCGAACAGGAGGTTCTGAACCGGGAATGCTTCCGCGTCATCTCCGGAAAATCTTCCCCCGACAGGCCGGTTTGCGGGCACAACTGCAGGGTGCACGGCAACCTGAGTAAGGGAGCTCTTCAGAAAAACTTCGACATTCTCAGCCAGACGGGAGAAGGTGAACCGTTGTGGCTGAACGTGAGCGTCATAGCGCCTTCTGACCCGGATCAGTCATTCGTCGCACACATCGTTCGCGATATCACTCGAGAAAAGAATACAAGGCTGGCTCTCGATCAGTTTCTTGCCAACCTGGAAAGCCACAGCTGGATATTCGGGGACGCACCGGGCAGGCCGCCGCGGCAGCACACCGTACGAGAACGGCCTTCTGCCGCGCTCTCGAGCAGGGAGATAGAAGTTCTGACATTGCTGGCAGAAGGCCTTTCCACAAAGGGACTGGCCCAGAGGCTGAACATCAGCCACTTCACTGCACGGAACCATATCCAGAACATACTCGTAAAACTCGATTTACACAGCAAGGCGCAGGCTGTTTCGTACGCCTTCAAAAAAGGGATACTCTGATCCCTTTTATCCGAATGCACATGCAGGTGATGCCCTCGATAGGACTGTTGGCCGAGCTGCACCGTGACGCTTCCTGGAAACCGGACGCATCACGCACCCCCATCGAACATCTGGTGGAGTATCTCCTGACCGGGAGGCTTGCATCGAATGCTCCGGCAGGCATCAACGAGTTGACGGAACGTGTTCTGCAGTTTGACCCCACCGGAACCCGTGTTGTAGTTCTCGGCGGAGGGACAGGATTATCTACAATCATAGGCGGCAACTCGCAGATGCCGGAATGGCCCGAACAGCCCTTCCTCGGGCTGAAGGAGGAGTTCCCTCTTCTGGACGTCATCGTCTGCACCACCGACGATGGCGGCTCTACGGGCCGGTTCCTGAAATCTCTCCCCATGATCGGGATAGGAGATCTTAGGAAGCTCCTCATCTCATCCATCCGTTCGAATAACCTGGAAAAGAAATACGGCCTGGAGCAGGCCTCGCAAAGCGGTCTGATCCGCTTCATACACGCGCTTTTCAATTACCGCTTTCCGGGGGACCGGCAGGTCGATGCCGAACAGTTGCGCGACCCGCTCCTTGTCGTCGAACAGGAACTCAGATCCAGCTGCCCTGGGCCTCTCACAACCTCATTGCGCCGTCTGGGAGAGTATATCTCGCCAGGAGGAGAAGGGCCTCTGATCGACCCGACCGGGCACTCCATGGGCAACCTGCTGCTGGTTTCTGCGATTTTCATGGCGACAAAGGGAGCTTTTGGCCGGGCGCCGGCGCTTGGCGAGATTCAAAAAGGCGTCGATCACATTGCGGAACTGATAGGAACTCTCCCGGGAATCATACATGCCGCCACCGCCACCCCGGGACAGCTCAAGTTCCGATACGCCAACGGCGTGGAAGTCTATGGGCAGAGCAAGTCGGCCCAAACCGACCGAGACTCTCCGGTGGAACGCGTGGTTGCTGAGTTCGTTGATCAGCCGATAGTCGGCGACGAAATTCTAAGCGCTATCGCTGCCGCCGACTTGATCATCTATGCGCCCGGGAGTCTGTACACCAGCATCATCCCGATACTGCAGCTGGAGCCGATCACCGATGCCATACGCGCCAACAGGGAGGCATTGAAAGTGCTCGGCGCAAATTCCTGGATGCAGAAAGGTGAAACCGATATTTCACTGAAGCACCAGGGGCGCGGCTTTCTCGTTTCCGAACTTATCGAGGCTTACGACAGGAACGTCCCTTCGGGCATAGACGGGCTCTTCGACGTGGTCCTCAGCGCCAATTTGGAGCATATCCCGGGGAATATACTGCGCAACTATGCGCTGGAAGGCAAGAGCCCGATACACCTCGACCGCCAACCGGTGGAAGAACTGGGGCTGCGTCCGGTGGAAGCAACCTTGTTTTCCTCTGAGCACTGGGAAAGGGCGCAGGTAATCCACCATGACCCTCGGCGATTTGTGCTGGCAGTTAGAACGCTGCTGTTTGCCGACAGATGCCTGAAACAACAGCAGGGGTTCGCTCTCCGGAAACTGCCTGCCCGGAAGCAGTCTGCGGCGACGCGCTTTGCCGTCGGCCACACCAAGGGGATCCTGCTCTGTGATTACCTGAAATCTGTGAAAGAGCCCCTGCAGGAAAAGGTATTCCAGCCGCCTGAGCTGAGGGATTTCCTACTCGAGGTGGCGTGGAACAATCGGGAAATCAGACCGGCCCATCTCGAATTCTTCGAAGGAGTCGTTGTGATAGATTCCCGGTCCTGGGACCGGAACACCGAGTGGGACAACATCCTGGGCTACTATGATCCATGCGACAGATACATCAAGCTTCATGAAGACCTTCTGTCTTCACGGTCCCGAACCTGCGAGGATCTGCTTGTCGCGCTCGGTGAGTCTCTGCTTGGAGACTACATCGCAAAGAGACGCTGGATCGAGTCTCACGGCGCGCGTACTTACGAGATTGTTCTAAGACCGCCGCAGGAACGAAACTGCTTTCTGGAAGACGCCCAGCTTCACAGCTATCTCAAGCTTGCCCGGATGACGCAGGACCAGACCGACAGCCTGACCTACAGAATCACGATAAACGATGACGAAGGATTCCTGCCGCCGGGACTGCTGTTCGGACTGCTTTACTCGTGGTATCTGACCGGAAGCGGCCTTACGATGGAATACGAGATGTCCCTCCTGCGCTGGCCGGTCAAGAGCCTCATACCGCTTCATGCCAAGGATCGGATCAGGAAAGAGAATCTGGTGACCTTTTTCCGAAGCCAGATCTTCGGACATACAGACTGATCTCCGCTTTTTTGCATTTCCCAACCCTTTGGTTTAAGCTGGGCACTTCAATCTAACTCTCATGTATGGAAGGTAATCATGGAAATCCGCATCGCACACAGCCCCGACTCAGACGACGCCTTTATGTTCTATGCCCTGGCAAAAGAGAAGCTGCCCACAGGAAAATTCCGTTTCAGCCACACGCTCCAGGATATCGAGACACTCAACCGGAAGGCCCTTTCCGGAGAGTACGAGATAACGGCCATATCTTTCCATGCCTATGTTCACATCGCCGACAGATATGTTCTGCTCCCTTCGGGAGCTAGCATGGGTGACCGCTATGGGCCGATGATTGTGGCTCGTGAGCCGATCAGCCAGCAGGAACTGAAAGGAAAGAAGATAGCGGTCCCCGGAACGTTGACCACCGCGTACCTGGTACTGAAACTCTTCCAGCCGGAATTTGAAGCCGTAGTGATTCCGTTCGATCAGATCATGGATGCCGTGGAAAAGGGTGAGGCCGACGCCGGCCTGCTGATCCACGAAGGTCAGCTCACCTACGCCAGCCGCGGGCTGCACAACATAATCGACTTCGGTGAATGGTGGTACCAGGCCACCGCACTTCCTCTCCCTCTCGGAGGCAACGTGATCAGGAGAGATCTCGGCCGCGAGAATATCAGCGAGATATCCAGACTTCTGCGTGAGAGCATCCAGTACTCGCTCGAACACAGGGAAGAGGCGCTGGAATACGCGATGCAGTTCGCCAGAGACTTGGATGCCAAAACTGCCGACCGGTTTGTGGGAATGTACGTCAATGAAAGAACGGTGGATTACGGAGACGAGGGCCGGCGGGCGGTCCAGACGTTGTTCGATCGCGCGTGGGAAGCCGGGCTCTTCCCGAAGCCTGTCGTCGTCGAATTCGCGGGATGAACTCGAGACGTTCGGCCACACTCTTATTTGACTGGACAGCGACTTGATACTATATTCACTCGTCATCTATTGAGGAGGTACAGACAGTGCCAATATATGAGTACCAGTGCACAAAGTGCGGCGAAGTTTTCGAGGCGTTCCAGAGGATCACCGACGAACCGCTTACCCAGTGCAAGTTCTGCAATGCAAGAGTTGAAAAGCTGATCAGTCAATCAAGCTTCCAGTTGAAAGGATCAGGGTGGTATCTTACGGATTATGCAAGAAGGTCCTCCAGCAGTGCGCTGGACAACCACAAGTCGAACGGCGACGGCTCCGACAAGGCGGCTGGTACAACCTCTTCTGAATCAAAGAGTACGGAAACGAGTTCAGAAAGCAAGACATGATCCCATATCGGGAAACACTCCGGTTTTCGGAATCAGAGCGAGGTCTCGTTCTGCGGGCTTTGAATGAAGCCGAAGAACGCACCTCGAAGTATTACTGTTTTCCGCCTTTTCGCTGGGAACAATTACGCTATGATCTGTTGACGCAGGCGGACCACGGCTGGGAACCACTTCCCGATATCATGCTCGCCAGAGTGCGCCGCCTGCAGAGGATCAATCCTGAGCGACCTTTCGATTTCTACCGCATCGAACTGAACGACAACAGCATACTGGCTGCCGCCGAGAGGGAAAACCTGCAGAGCCGCCTGTACCCGTTCTTCGTGTATATCCTGACACACGAGATGATTCACATGGTCCGGATTAGCAGCATTCTCGAAGGAGAGGAAGAAGACCATCCTCCTGAAACTGAAGAATTGCGGGTGCAGCAGATATCACGCAGGATTCTGAACAAGTCATCGGATTTTCACCCGATTCTCGAGAGGTTTTGCACCGTTCCGTCCTAATCGTCGCGGTGCATCACCAGGGTTGCGAGTTCAAGGATGCGTGACAGATCCTCTTCTCCCTCACAACCCGAACATCCGACGCTGAGGTGGATCTTGCGTCTTTCGTCAGGCCGGTCGGCGCGCCAGCGCTCGAATGCCTCCCGCAGTCGGCGCATACGGCCGGGAAGCGAATCCTGCGGAACGCCGGGCATGAATACCAGCAACTCCCGCTCCCTGTAGAAACACACCGATTCTCTTCCTTCCAGGGTCCTCTGGATGTGAAGCCGAATGCCGCGCACTTCTTCCTTCCCGAGGGGAACTCTCCTCCCGCAAGGATCATCCGTCTCGAACTCCATCAGGGCGATCGAGTAGGGCTCCGGGAGCGGCGTTGTGGACGCTTTCACAGGCGGGGCTTCCGCCGTGCAGGGGCCGATCCTGCCGCCACGGTGCAGGAACACCAGGTGAGCGACTATCGCACCGAGAACCTTTAGTACCCGGACATGATCGTCGTGGAAGAAAGCAGGAAGGGAGTGGCTCAGGATGATGAACCCGACATTCGTCTTGTGAAGCACGACAGGGAGGCAGAGGAGAGATCTTACCACCCCGGGGAAATCCACGGCGTTGAAGCGCGCTTCCTTATAGACATCCTCGATCCTCAGGCAGTCTTGCGCCTGTTCCGCCATCCGGATCAGTTCATTTTCGAAGTCGCCGCCGGCAAGAAGGCTGTTTCTTGAATGTATCCTCAGGAATTCACGTTCCTCGCGGATCCCCTCCACACACAGGGAATCTGAATCCGCCTGAAAGAGCATGCTGCAGTAATCGGCGCCAAAGTCCTGCAGAATCCGGTCAACAATCCGGGAACAGATCTCCTGGAGATCTCCCTTTTCCTTGATGCTCTCTGCGATACGATAGAACCCGGAAAGCGAGTCGATATTCTGTTCAAGAAGCCGGTTGACCTGACTGAGAGCACTTCGATAGCCATTGATTATCCTGTGATACAGGTTCCTCTCGTCGGCAAGAATATCGGTTTCCAGCGGCTCGTCGGCTGCCGCCATCTTCTTAAGTTCGGAAAAGCTCCTGGCATCGTTGACCAGGATGGCTTCAATCCGAGTGCGGATTCTCTCCTCTATCTCCATTGCAAGCCTCTATCAGCGGATCCTGAAGAAACCCTCAATATTCTCCCGTTCGCGGGAAGCAAACGTCGTCAGGCGATCGTACTCCGCTTCTGATATATTCAATTTCGATTGAAGCTCAGTTGCTTTTTCGTTCAGGCCGTCGTCGCCATCATAGCCGATCTTCAATTCCTTCGCCATGAAGTCGGCAAGCATAACTGCTTTGATCATGGGGATGTCCGACGCGAGCGGATCGTGATGCCGGCGGATCACGGCGACCAGTTCCTGGGGAAATCCCCACTGGCTGGCCAGCATCTCACCGATGACCGAATGGTCCGCACCGTAATTCTGGTTTTCATAGCTGGAAATCGCCGGGTCCGACTCCGATTTCCGAATGGCGAAAATCGAACCGTACTGTCCGGGATAAGCCCTGAACAGCACTACCTTGCCAAGATCGTGAAGAAGCCCGCAGAGAAAGGCAAACTCCGCTTCTTTGGTTTTGCGACTGCTTCCGGCCCAGATCTCCCTCACCAGGACCCCCACCCCGCATGAATGTGTCCATAGCCTGCTGATAAGCGCAGCTTCCGAGCTTCCTCCCCTGGAGAAGGAGTCGAAAATACTCACCCCTATGGCAAGGCTCGTCACCAGGTTTACTCCAAGCAGGGAAATTGCATGAGAGATGGTTTTGACCCTGGCCCGAAGCGAGTAGAAGGCAGAATTTGCGAGCCGGAGAATCCGGGCAGAGAGAGCGGGATCATGCAATATCAGTTGTTCCAGTTCCTTCGCAGAACCGGAGTCGTCATCGAGCGTCTGTATGATCTTGATCAGGATCAGGGGAATGCTTGGGATCTCGAAATTGTTATTGAGGACAAAAGGCTTTGCAACTGTGAACGCGCACATGGATTGTTAATTCCCCGGTGAAATCCTGCCCTTTCTACTTTTCGAATGGTTCGGGTAGAATCTTTAGGATTGGTTCAGCTATGAAAACTGAGAAAAGCCTGGCATCGAAACCGAGAATTGGTGTTGTGGGTCCGGGATCCTGCCCGCAGGAGATAAGCGAACTCGCGTACCGCGTCGGACACGGGCTCGCGGCCGCGGGAGCAATACTGATCTGCGGCGGCAGAGGCGGCGTAATGGAAGCCGCGGCGAAGGGGGCGAAAGAGGCCGGAGGGATAACGGTAGGAATTCTGCCCGGCGACTCTCCTTCCGAAGCCAATCCCTATATCGACATCCCTATCGTCACCGGTCTCGGAAACGCCCGCAATGTCATAAACGTGCTCACCAGCCAGGCGATTATTGCAGTGTGCGGCGAATACGGCACTCTTTCCGAAATAGCTTTTGCGATGAAATGCGGCATTCCCATTGTCGGCCTCAACACATGGAAGCTGACAGCCCCAAACAACCGCCCGATTCCGATGACGCACGCATCCACCCCCGAGAAAGCGGTACGGGCTGCTCTCTCGATGAGAGTTTCGTGCGGAGTCACGCAACGACCGACATGATAAGATGCTTTTTTGAGTTTGCGTCGGCTCTGAAACGCAGGACGCAGACATGGCATGATTCCAGTTCGTCCGGAGGAATTTGTTTTGATGGCGAAACAGAAATTTGCAGATTCGGTTGCTGAACACAAGAGCAGATCGAAACGTAGTGCAGGAGTTGCCGTAATTACGCTCTCGACGTCCCGGACCCTGGACACGGACAAATCCGGCGATGTGATTCAGGAGATCCTGGAACAGAACGGGCACAGAGTGTCTGTCAGGAATCTCATCCCCGACAGCCGCAGCGTTCTGCGCGCCACGCTGCGTGAACTTCTGCGTGACAAGAATGTGGATGCAATCGTAACGACCGGAGGGACGGGGCTGGCTCCGAGCGACATCACGATCGAGACCGTTCAGGGGATGATTGAAAAAGAACTTCCCGGGTTCAATGCTCTCTTCATGCTTCTCAGTTATCAGCAGGTAAAGAGCGCAGCCATGCTGTCGCGTGCTCTCGCGGGAACGGTCAAAGGAAAGGTGGTCTTCTGTCTTCCAGGGAGTCCCGGTGCATGCCAGCTGGCGCTGGAATCATTGATCCTGCCCGAACTCGGGCACATACTCATGCTCCTGGAAAGCGGGACATCGAAATGAACTGTGACGGGATTTCACTGTTCCTTTTCGATCTTGACGGCACCCTGATCGATTCAAGAGCGGACATCACTTCGTCTTTGAATCTCGTGCTCGCGCGCATGAACATGCCTCCGCTGGAGGAAGCAGTCGTCAGCAGCATGATCGGCGCCGGCGTCCGCAAACTCATCGAGCGGGCACTGAGAGAAATTCAAGGGGGCCACGATCCGGAGGAGTCGCTCCTGCAGGAAGCGATGGATCAGTTCAGGCAAGAGTACCGAGACCACCTCCTGGACCGCACGCGGCTTTTCCCCGGAGTGGAAGAAGCCCTGGACCGTTTGTCCTGGGCTGATTTCGCCGTCGTTTCGAACAAACCCGAATCTTTCTCAAAAATCATACTCGATGGTCTGGGCATCGCGGATCGTTTCCGCACAATTCTTGGCGGTGACAGCGCGTCGAAACGCAAGCCTGCTCCGGAACCGCTGATGATGGCAATGGGAATGTGCCGCAGTGAGCCGGCCGAAACCGTGATGGTGGGAGATAGCGCCATCGATATCGAGGCGGGAAAGAACGCTGGAGTCACAACCTGCGGCGTGCTGGGCGGATTCCGGCCGAAAGAGGAACTGCAGGCGGCAGGAAGCGACTTCATCGTCAACAACCTTCTTGAACTGGCCGACATCTTCCGCGCTCCCGGCAATTGATCTGCACGCCACCGGCCGAGCAGATACAGTTTTTTCGCGGGAGGGTTCAATTGAGGAAAAACGCGTGCTATCGTATGGTTGCCTCTCCTCAGAGGGAATACGAAATAGTATGCGACCAACAGTCACGGTTTACGGATCGTCGATCGGACAGAAGATCATTTCAGCGATTACGGGACTCTTCCTCTGCCTCTTTCTGGTAGTGCATGTTTCCGGGAATCTGCTCCTTTTCAAGGGGGATGAGGGGAAGGCATTTAACGAGTATGTCATCGCCAATACGAACAGCCTTCTGATCCGGAGCATTGAAATCGTCCTCTTCGCCGGCTTCCTGATTCACATCTTCTGGGGGATCCGGGTGTGGCTCTTCAACAGGCGCGCCCGACCGCTGGATTATGTGGAGAATCGTCCGTCGGAAAACAGCTCGCTTCCCTCTCGCATCATGTTCATAACCGGTATGCTCGTAATCCTGTTTCTGGTCGTGCATCTCAGGACTTTCTGGATTGCGATGCGTTTCACCGGAACGGGCGGACTTTCGGACTATGAACTTGTCCAGGCAACTTTTCAGAGCCCGCTGTATGACAGCTTCTATATCGTCTGCATGGCGATACTTGCCTATCACCTGCGCCAGGGATTCCAGTCAGCTTTCCAGACCCTGGGTCTGCGGCCCATATGGCGCAGGGCAATCGACTGGGTGGCAGTGATATTCTGGCTGATCATCCCGATCGGATTCGCCGCAATGCCAGTCTATTTCTTGATCAAAGGAGCCAGTTGATGGAACTGAACTCCAGGATACCGGCGGGACCTCTCGTGGAGAAGTGGGATTCCCACAGATTCAATCTGAAGCTGGTGAATCCGGCCAACAGGCGCAAGTATCACATTGTGGTTGTCGGAACGGGGCTTGCAGGGGCCTCGGCCGCTGCGACGCTGGCGGAACTGGGCTACCGAGTGACCTCACTCTGCTATCACGAGTCTCCCCGCAGAGCGCACAGCATCGCGGCCCAGGGAGGGATCAACGCTCCGAAGAATTACGCAAACGACGGCGACAGCATCTATCGCCTGTTCTACGATACGATCAAGGGCGGAGACTACAGATCACGCGAAGCGAACGTTTACCGGCTCGCGCAGGTCAGCAACAACATCATCGACCAGTGTGTGGCACAGGGAGTTCCTCTTGCCCGCGACTACGGCGGACTGCTCGATACCCGCTCATTCGGGGGAGCCCAGGTATCGCGCACGTTCTATGCGCAGGGACAGACCGGACAGCAGCTTCTGCTTGGAGCCTATCAGGCTCTTTCACGCCAAATAGGGATGGGGAATATCGTCTTCTATCCCCGCAGGGAAATGCTCGATCTTGTTGTCATTGACGGACAGGCGCGCGGTATCGTGGTCCGTAACATGATCAACGGCCAGATCGAATCGATCGCCTGCGATGCCGTGATCCTTGCGACGGGCGGATATGCGAATGTCTTCTTCCTGTCCACCAACGCAAAAATGTCCAACGCCACTGCCATTTGGCGGGCATACAAGAGAGGCGCCTGTTTCGCTAACCCCTGTTTCACCCAGATCCATCCGACGTGCATCCCGGTTTCAAGCGAGCATCAGTCGAAGCTGACGCTGATGAGCGAGAGCCTGCGTAATGACGGCCGCATCTGGGTCCCGATGATAAAGGGAGACAAGAGGGACCCGAACCTGATACCGGAGGTTGAACGGGACTACTACCTGGAAAGAATCTATCCCTCCTTCGGTAATCTGTCTCCTCGCGATGTCTCTTCGCGCCGGGCCAAGGAGGTATGCGATGCAGGTTTCGGCGTAGGCCCGACCGGCAAGGCTGTGTATCTCGACTTCAGGGACACCATTCAGCGGAACGGCAGGGAGTGGATAAAGGAAAAGTACGGAAACCTCTTTGACATGTACCGTCAGATCACCGGGGAAAATGCGTATGAAACCCCGATGCGCATCTATCCTGCACTGCACTACACCATGGGAGGACTGTGGGTCGACTATAACCTGATGAGCACTATCCCCGGCCTCTTCGTCCTGGGAGAGGCAAATTTCTCCGATCACGGCGCGAACCGACTCGGAGCATCCGCCCTGATGCAGGGACTTGCCGACGGTTATTTCATAATCTCGTACACGATAGGCGATTACTTCGCGAGCAACAAATTCCACAAGGTGGACACCTCGCACGAAGCTTTCAGGACGGCGGAAAAGGAGCTCAAGTCCACAATCGACAGGCTTCTGGGCATTCGCGGGAAACGGGCGGTGGACGACATTCACAAAGATCTCGGGCATATCATGTGGGAATACTGCGGAATGGCACGTAACGCCGCAGGTTTGAAGAAGGCTCTTGAGGCAATCCCGTCTCTGGAGGAGGAGTTCTGGCGCAATGTGAGCGTCCCGGGGAGGACGGACGATCTCAACCAGGAACTGGAAAAGGCTCAGCGTCTGATTGATTTCCTTGAACTCGGCAAGCTGATCGCCGAAGACGCGCTGCACCGCGAGGAGTCCTGCGGCGGCCATTTCCGCGAAGAGCACGAAACCGAAGACAACGAGGCGAAACGCGACGATGAGAACTTCAGCTACGTCGCGGCCTGGGAGTACCGGGGGCCGGGGAATCCGCCCAAACTGAACAAGGAATCACTCAATTTCGAATACCTGAAGCCTTCTCAGAGAAGCTACAAGTAAGGGTCGCTTTATGCATATCACTCTCAGGATCTGGCGTCAGACAAACCCGGCGGGTCCCGGCAGGCTGGTTACCTATGAACTCTCCGATGTCACCGAAGATATGTCCCTCCTCGAAGTCCTCGACCTGCTGAACCTTCAACTTGCACGAAACGGGGAGGAGCCGATCGCGTTCGACAGCGACTGCCGTGAAGGGATTTGCGGCTCCTGCGGCCTTCAGATCAACGGCAGGCCGCATGGTCCGCTCAAGGGAGTCGCCAGCTGCCAGATACACATGCGGACCTTCAAGGAGAACGATACGATAACGATAGAGCCTTTCCGGGCTAAGGCCTTCCCGGTCGTTAAAGATCTCGTAATCGACCGCACAGCCTTCGACCGCATCATCCAGGCCGGCGGGTTTATTTCGGTCAACACGGGAGGGGCTCCCGATGCCAACGCGATCCCTATTCCGAAGAACACCGTCGATGCCGCCTTCGAAGCCGCCGCCTGCATCAGCTGCGGGGCCTGTGTGGCCGCATGTAAGAACGCTTCCGCCATGCTCTTCGTTGCAGCCAAAGTTGCACATCTCGGGCGGCTGCCGCAGGGAGAAGTGGAGCGAAAGGAGCGCTGCCTGTCAATGGTCGCCCAGATGGATGCGGAAAAATTCGGTGCCTGCTCAAATACATACGCCTGCGAAGCCGAGTGCCCGAAGGAGATCTCCGTTGACAATATCGCTTTCCTGAATCGGGAACTGCTTCGCGCAAAGGTATTCTAGACCCGTCCTCTACTTTCCGGCCTCAGACCCAGTTTTGGGTTGAAAAGAAAGACAGCAACGCGCAACCTGTCGATTCAGGGAATCCGATATGTCACGACTTAGTGCAGGACTGATGATGTACCGTGTTCGCGAGGGAGATCTCCAGGTTTTCCTGGCGCATCCCGGCGGACCGCTTTACGCAAAGAAAGACGAAGGAGTCTGGACCATTCCCAAAGGAGAGCCTCCTGAAGGGGAAGCACTTCTCAATACCGCGATTCGTGAGTTCGAGGAGGAAACCGGCATAACGCCGCACGGTCCCTTTTTTGAGCTTGGTTGCATCAGGCAAAAAGGCGGTAAAATTGTTTATGCATGGGCATTTGAAGGGGACCACGGATCCGAGCCCATACGTAGCAATGAGTTTACAATGGAGTGGCCTCCAGGTTCTGGAAAGAAGCAGAGTTTTCCCGAAGTGGACAAGGGCGCGTTCTTTTCGCCAGCAGACGCGAAAAGGAAGCTGAGGGAATCGCAGTGGCCTCTGATCGAACGGCTGATGAAGTTGATAGAAGAGGGGGACGCGAGACGGGACTGAATTATGCGGGTACTGCTTGTATCAGGCAATAGGGAGGACATTCAGATACGGGTGCCGGCGCTGGGTCTGGCATGTATCGCGACGGCCACGGAACGTGCGGGACACGACGTACGGATGCTTGACCTGATGGCTGCCACGGATCCGCAATCTTCTGTGATTCAGGCAATCGAAGACTTTAATCCACAGATCATCGGGGTGTCGGTACGAAATATCGACGACCAGCGCATGTCCGGCACCAGATTCCTCCTCGAGCAGGCGCGCGAGACGGTGGCATGGTGCAGGAAGGCCTCGGGATCTCCCATCGTATTGGGGGGAGCGGGGTTCAGCATACTCCCGGGACCTGTTCTCGATTACGTCGATGCGGATATGGGTGTCCAGGGGGAAGGAGAGGTCGTTTTCCCCGAACTGTTGCGACGCCTGGAAGCCGGAGTATCCCTGAACGAACTCCCGAATTTTTACGAAAGAGGGAGGGCTTCGACTCCCCGCCGGTCTTTCCCGAAAGATCTCGATGCATTGCCGCTGCCGGATCCTTCACTTTTGGCCGCTGCCCTTGCCGGAGCTCATGACGCCCCTGTCCCGGTTCAGACCAGGCGGGGATGTCCCCTCTCGTGCAGCTACTGCTCAACTCCGACCATAGAAGGAAAATCGGTGCGGCGCCGTTCTCCCGAGACTGTCGTGGCCTGGATGAGCCGATGGGTGGAGGAGGGATTCAGGGATTTCTATTTTGTGGACAATACATTCAATCTCCCACCCTCCTACTCGGCATCGCTCTGCTCCAAAATCGCCGCGTCGGGCATGGACATATCGTGGAGATGCATCCTTTTCCCGGGCGGAATTGACGGCAGACTGATCGAAATGCTTGCGCAGGCCGGGTGCAAGGAAGTCAGTCTTGGTTTCGAGAGTGGTTCGACCCGGATGCTCAACGGCATGAAGAAGTCGTACACGCTGCAGGAGGTGCGTAACGCCGCCGATCTGCTGCGCAGGAACCATATACGGGCTATGGGGTTCCTCCTCCTCGGAGGTCCGGGAGAAACCAGGGAGTCGGTCCGGGAGAGCCTTGCTTTTGCCGAGTCGCTCGACCTCGATTCGCTAAAGATCACCATCGGGGTGCGGATCTATCCGCATACGGAAGTCGCTCTTCAGGCGGCCAGGGAAGGACTGATCACCGGAGAGCAAGATCTTCTGTTCCCAAGATTTTATGTGGCAAAGGGCCTTGAAAACTGGCTTCAAGAGACTGTATTAAATTGTTTGTCCAATAAAGATAATTGGACTGTGTAAGCGATCCGGCATTCCACGAGGATGCGACTGTGCGAGACGTTGACTGTTGACCGGGCCACGATGCCGGCTTGGAAATCGAACTTCGCGGCAGTTGCCGATAGATCCCTCCCCCCTCCTATCTGCAATTCGTGTGAGGATAAGTTTCACAACTCTGAGGGATAAGTATGACGAAAAGTAATTCCCTGTCACAGGGCCATATTCTTGCACTCATGCAGGCGGACGACGGTATTCGGCTCAATACCATTCTGAAAGAAGAAGGCACGGAGGTCGTGAAATGTGAGGACATTCGCGATCTGTGCACGAGAATCAGCGACCGGACTGATGCGGCAGTGATAAGCGCAGCACTCCTTTCGGACCCGGCTGTTGATGCTGCGCGCAGTGCGCTGGAGGCGCAGCCGGAATGGTCGGACCTGCCGATTATCATCGCAGCCGAAGGGGGGCCCGACTCTCCCGTCTCGGCGCGGGCGGCAGAGGCTTTGGGTAATGTTCTTGTCGTGGATTCTCCTTTGAAAGCGTCGGAGGTGAAAAACGCCCTCCGCGGCGCATTCAGAACCAGGGAGACGCAACGACGGACGCGGGATTTGGCCGGAGAATGCGAGCGCATCGGCCGAGCCCTGCACGATTCCCGTGCTCAGATGGAAAGAGCTGTGCAGGAGCGCACCAGAGACCTTGCTGAGAGAGCTTCGCAGCTGCGCAGCCTGACCGGCGAGCTCATTCTGAGCGAGCAGAAAGAACGTCGGCGCATGGCTAAAATTTTGCACGACAACCTGCAACAGATTCTGGTCAGCATCAAATTCCGGATCGGGTCGGTGAGACGGATTGACGATCCTGAAATCAAGGTGGCGATACAGGAGACGGAGGAACTGACAAACGAGGCGATCGCCGCGACCAGGTCCGTGACTGCGGAATTGATCCCACCGGTAGTGCATGAAGGCAGCCTGCGGACTGCCATGGAATGGCTGGTCAGCTACATGGCGGCCCAGAACGGACTCGAAATCGAACTGAAGCTCAAGGAGGATTTTGAGCGGCTCGACAGGAATACCAGGATTTTCATGTTCGAATCGGCGCGGGAATTGTTGATGAATGTCGTCAAGCATGCCCGAACGACGTCGGCTGTGCTCGAGGTCAACCGTGCCGGGAGGGAGCAACTGCAACTACAGGTCAAGGACAAGGGCGCAGGATTTGATCCCGCTGCGATCGAAGAAAAATCGGGTGTGGGATTGTTGAGGATCCGCGAACGCCTGCGCCTCATAGGCGGCCGGCTCCAGATAGACAGCACCCCAGGCAAAGGATCGCGGATATCAATTGTGATACCGATGGAGGAGCCTGTCCGGATCGTCACCGCCCCGGTCGAGAAGGCGGTCGAGACACCGATCGAAAAGAAAAAGCCTTTTAGTGGTATGATCAGGATCCTGATAGCCGATGACCACGCCGTTATGCGTCAAGGGCTTTCTTCCTCATTAAAGCAGGAACCTGACATCGTTATCGTAGGGGAGGCGGATAACGGGAAGATGGCCTTGGACAAGACCAGAAGTTTGAACCCTGATGTAGTCTTGATGGATTTGGGGATGCCCAAGATGAGCGGCATCGAAGCGACTCGCGTCATACATTCCGAGATGCCGAACGTGCGGATAATCGGCTTGTCGATGTTCGAAGAAAAAGAACGCGCCGGCGCGATGTTCGAGGCCGGCGCAGTGGATTATCTCAGCAAGACCTGTTCCGTGGATGCGCTGACCACTGCCATACGCCGGTGCATCGGGAAACCCGAAGTACCGGTCGGAAGAAGCTGACCTGAAAGGACGCCAATGGACATGCCGGACACGAACACCGGGTTCATTCGCAGGGGAAATCTATGACCAGAGTTGTGCTCGCGGACGATCACAGGATGCTTCGCAGCATCCTCAAAGGTTTTCTTGAGTCTGAGCCTGAAATCGAGGTGGTAGCTGAAGCCGAAGACGGGCTGCAGGCACTGCAGGCGGCTGCTGAATTCAAGCCGGACGTTGTTATCAGCGATCTGAGGATGGAAAAGATGGACGGTCTGGAGCTGGCGAGAGAGATCCAGGAGACTCTGCCGGCAACCAGGGTCATCATCCTCAGCATGCATAATGACCCTGCTGTCATATCGCAGGCTATGGAGGCAGGGGCCTCCGGGTACGTTTTGAAAGGCACTGATCTGGGAGATCTCCTCAGAGCGATCGAGCAGGTATCGTCGGGACAGCGGTACCTGAGCCCTGCTCTGAGTGTGTGAAGAACTGCAGCTCTCGTATTATCCGTGCTTCAGAGACACGAAGGGCCGGCTATCGAGCAGGCGGTCAAGAACCGGGTGCTCATCTGTTTCAACCTGACCCAGGATCCGGGTTTGGCCGTTTTCGATAGCGGCCACCGGGACCCCATCACGATAGACAATCCGATTACCGAGAATCGCGGCTATCCGGTCGCCCGGCAGCAGGATGCCGACCAGATTGAGAGGGTCGCATGCGGAAACCCTCATGTACTCCCGCGCAGGCTCTTTGCGGCGCATTGCTCTGAGTGCGTCGACGGCTTCCGGGAGCGCAAACTGCTCGCCGTTGAGTCCGGCGATGAAGCGTCCGCCCCGAATTTCGCCTCTCGCCTCCAGGCGGCGCAGAACCCGGATCAGGTCTCTCCAGGGAGGCGCCGAAGATTCCCTTGCGAGCAATTCCCTGCAGAAAACGCCATACCGCCTCAGATACTGCAATGCCCACGACTCGGCTTTATTCTCCGGCGCGGTCCCTCCGTTCTGTAGAAGCGACCATCTTCCCTCTCGCGTACGTCTGGGTTGCCTCCTGCGACGCCTGGAATGCTCCTGTCTCTTTGTCTCGCCGGTGACCAGTGAGCGGAGCGCGGCAAAGGAATCTGCGGTCACGAGCCCGGCGGCCACCAGCTGCCAGAGGGCTTCTTCGATCTCAGAAGGTAGATGCCGGATTCCCGCCATGATCTCCGGAAAGAAGGAGGCTCCGCGTCGCCGAAGAAAGTCAAGAACGCTTCTGGCCGGCACCGAGAGGGCGGTCTCATCGGCCGGAGTCTCGTCGAGCAGCCAGTGTATGTCGTCCCGTATTCCGAGACCGAGTGGAGCCGTCCGGGTCAACCCGGGCCTTCGTGAAGGGACTTCAGCCTGCGTGGCGCGCCGCCGCCACCTGCCCCAAACGACATCTCCGCCGAGGCAAAGGCTGTCGAGAAGCGCGGGCCGGTAATCCCTGATACGCGCCTGGAGAATTTCAGCCTCCCAGGCAGCGGCCGCAGTCTCAAATCCCTGCAGTTGGTCAATTACCTCAAGAAGGCCGAGTTCTCCCTCGAGCTGTGTCCCCGGAGCAAGGTGCTGCCAGCTGAAAAGAAACCTGAGGAAAAGCGCGGGAGCCACGGGTTCGATCTCGCGGCGAAGATGTGCGATGGTGGCTCGGTGAATCCTGGCCAGAATTCGCCTGTCACAGAACTCAGTTTCGCCTTTTTCCGAAAACGACCCCTGCAACACCAGTCCTTCCCCTTCGAGCGCAGTCAGGACGGTGAGCACATCATCTTCGTCGAACCCAAGCAGTGAGGAGACTTCCGACGGGGTGACAGGACCACTCACTTCGACCCATCCCCTGACGGCCCTGACCATGCAATCGCCATCTGAAACCTCTTTCATTTCTGATGCGGCCCAGTAGCGGCGGCCATTCTGCTCACGGACATACGCCAGTCCCTCAGAGATGAGCTGGTCCATCCATGAAGAAGCCTGTTCGGGCAGCCGTTTCGTTTCGGTCTCCGGAAGCAGGATCAATCCGAGCAATGCGTCGTGCAGTTCGTCGCCATCACGTATAACGGGCCACGTGTCCTCTGCTGCACTGCGGATCGCATCCGGATCCAGCCTGCCCAATTCGTCCGCCCTTTCAGGAAGCGCTCTGCGCAGAACAACGGCCCGTGCCCGCCTCTCTTCAAGAGGGGCATCATCGAGAAACGCATAAGGCATCGCATTCAGGATCTCGTGTGAAAATGCCGACGGCATGGGAGTGTCTTTGGCGGAAAACCGGATAAGGCCGCGTTCTATGCACTGCAGCACGCGGCGCAAACCGTCAACATCCATGGCTTCGTGCAGGCAGTCCCTCAGGGTTTCAAACACCAGGGGGTGGTCGGGCACCTCGACATCGAGCGTCATCCGGTTATCCTGGCACTGCGCCTGAGCCGGAAATACCGCGGCCAGCATATCGTCCGAACGCATTCGCTGCACGGGAGCCGGAATTCGCTTCCCGCCGGAAAAGCGCAGAAGGGCGAGTGAACGGGTGAGGGTCCAACGCCATCTGGTGACGAACACCGGCGACGCCAATACCGCCTGGGTGAGGACCTCATCGAGCTTCTGCGGCCGTAGAAACAGCAGAAGGTCGTTCAGAGGAAATGAATGCTGGGGTCCAAGCGAGAGATTGATGCCGTCATCGGTGGCGGAAGCCTGCAGTTCGAAATCGAAACTGCGACAGAAACGCTTGCGCAGTGCAAGTCCCCACGCCTTGTTGATTCTTGCGCCGAAAGGCGCGTGCAGTACAAGCTGCATGCCGCCTGTTTCATCGAAAAAACGCTCCGCGACAATATGGGTATCGGAGGGAACGGCCCCGAGGACGCGCTTCCCTTCCGCAACGTACTCGTATGCCTGCTCGGCTGCCGCTTGCGAGAGGCCCGGCTCCTTCATCAGCCACTGCAGGCATTCTCTTCGGTCAGCGATTCTTTCTTCGATTCCCTCCCGTACTTCCGAGACCAGCTTCGACAGTTCGGTTGTTCTGCCTGGCGCTTCACCAAGCCAGAAAGGAACATTCGGCGCCTGGCCGTGAGCATCCTCAACCCGCACCTTTCCCTTCTCGATGCGCCGTATCCGCCACGACGAGTTGCCCAGCAGGAATACATCCCCGGCGAGACTCTCGACCGCGAAATCCTCATTCACGCTCCCGACATATGTGCCCTCCGGCTCGGCGATCACGTCGTAATCGGCATTGTCCGGAATGGCACCGCCGCTTGTTATCGCGGCAAGCCTCGCACCACGGCGGCCGCGCAGCACCTTGTGAACCCTGTCGTGGTGCAGATATGCGGATCTTCGGCCCAGGCGTGCCGAAATCCCTTCGGAGAGCATCCGCACCACCGCATCGAACGCTTCGCGCGGGAGGTCGCGGTATGGATATGCGCCGCGGACAACCTCAAACAGCTCGTCAACACTCCACTCCTGCGCAGCGCACATGGCCACGAGCTGCTGAGAAAGGATGTCGAGAGGCCATGGTGGAATACTGAGCCGATCCAGTTCCCCTTTTCGAACCGCGTAAATCAGTCCTGCGCACTCGACGAGTTCGTCTCTCGTGAGAGGAAAAACGCGTCCCACGGGAAGCCCGCCCTGGCTGTGTCCCGATCTCCCGACCCGCTGCAGCAGGACGCCGATCGAACGCGGCGACCCGATCTGGCAGACAAGGTCTACGGCCCCGATATCTATCCCCAGCTCGAGCGAAGAAGTCGCCACGCAAACCTGCACTTCGCCGTTCTTGAGCCGCTGTTCGGCTTTCAGTCTCGTCTTGCGCGAGAGGCTCCCGTGATGAGCCACGATGTTTTCCTCGCCGATCTTCTGTGACAGCAGGTGTGCCACGCGCTCGACCAGTCGACGGGTATTGACGAAGAGAATCGTCGTCCTGTGGGCGCTTGTCAGGGCGGCAATGCGCGAAATCGTCTCATCCCAGAGCTCGTGTGTGGCAATCGGCCCCAGCTCAGCATCGGGCATCTCAATCTGAAGGTCCATCTCGCGCTGGTGCCCGATGTTGACAATCGCGCAGTCAGGATTTCCCGCGGAATCGAGTCCTCGGCTGCCGGAGAGGAACCGGGCCGCTTCTTCGACAGGACGCAATGTGGCACTCAGCCCTATCCGGGTGACCTGCTCGCCGGCCAGTGCGCACAGCCGTTGCATCGAGATGGAGAGATGGGAACCTCGTTTGCTGCCGGCAATCGAATGTATTTCGTCCAGAATGACGGTGCGCACGCCCGCAAGACCGCGCCTGCCGCTCTCGGATGTAAGGAGAATATAGAGCGATTCCGGAGTCGTGATCCAGATATGGGGCGGCTTACGCGCAGTGGATTGACGCTCATTTGCCGGAGTATCGCCCGTACGCAACGCCACCCGGAGCGGCGTCGGCACCAGCCCCTTCGCCTTCGCCAGTTCCATGATCTCCTGGAGTGGAATCGAAAGGTTGCGGTGCACATCATTAGAGAGCGCTTTCAGCGGCGAGACGTATACCACATGAGCCGAGTCACCCAGCGACCCGTCGATTGCGGCACGCAGCAACCTGTCTATGCACAACAGAAAGGCGGCAAGCGTTTTTCCTGATCCGGTGGGCGCGCAGATAAGGGTGCGTCGATTCCGCGCAATCGCGGGCCAGCCGAGCGCCTGCGCCTCGGTCGGCGCAGTGAACCTGCGCTCAAACCACTCTGCTACAATCGGGTGAAACAGGGATAGCGGACTCATCGATCGAAATATAGACCATGAGACGGGCAAAGACAAAAAGCCGAAGCCAAAAGCCGGGCCCCCGACGACGGAAAGTTCATGATATAACTCTGTCATGAGCGATCATGGCAACATCAGCAGAGTTGCACAACTCATCGAAGAATCATCGAATACCATCGCTTTTACCGGCGCCGGAATCAGCACCGAAAGCGGCATTGCGGATTTTCGCAGCCCGGGAGGCGTCTGGACCAGGTACCGGCCCGTGCTTTATCCTGATTTCCTGGCGAACGAAGATGCGCGCCGCCGCTACTGGCAGATGAAGAAGGAAGGCTATTACGAACTGAAACGGGCCGAACCCAACGCAGGTCACCAGGCTCTCGCCCGGCTCGAAAAGGCCGGAAAACTCCTGGCGGTCATCACACAGAATATCGACGGATTGCATCAGGATGCCGGAAGCCGGAAAGTCCTTGAACTGCACGGCACAAGCCGCTTCTGCATCTGTCTTGACTGCGATGCCCGATTCTCCTCCGACGAAATCCAGCAACGGCTGGAATCAGGAACGGAAATACCGCTGTGCGAGCATTGCGGCGGACTGGTAAAGTCTGCGACGGTTTCTTTCGGCCAGGCCCTGCCGGTGGACGTTCTGACTGAAGCGGTCAACCTCTCGTTGGCCGCCGAACTGTTCCTTGCCATCGGGTCCTCGCTGGTCGTCGAACCTGCCGCGTCGTTGCCATTGCACGCGAAGAACAACGGTGCACGGCTCGTAATAATCAACCGCACCCAGACCCCGCTGGATCATCTCGCGGATATCGTGATCCGCGACCCGATCGGCGCAACACTGTCCCAGGCTATCGGGATGTTTGAAGCCGGTACCTCATGAATAACCTTCTCCTGGAACGGCATCGCCGACTGGTGCAGCTTCTCGACCAACGGCTGCGGACCATCCGGAGCAGGCATGCCGCACACCTGCGCTGCGCACCCGGATGCGCAGGCTGCTGTCATGGCCTTTTTGATGTATCGCTGTCGGATGCGGCCATGGTCCGCGAAGGACTGTCGGAACTGCCGGCTGAAACACGTGCGGCAGTTCTCGAAAGAGCGCTCCCGATCCAGCGCAGCCTGGAGGCGGCGTTTCCCGAACTTGACCCTCCATATCTTCTGGCAGGCATCTCGGAAGACAGAGTGGACCAGTTCATCGATCAGGTGGGAAAAGCGCGTTGTCCTTTTCTTGACGGGAAAGACTCGTGCCTGATCTACCAATACAGGCCTCTCGCATGCCGCCTTGAAGGGATTCCGATGGTGGATGCGAAAGACGGCCTTTTCGCAGACTGGTGCGAGTTGAACTATAAAGGCGGCCTTACTGCTCAGTTGATCGATGATCTGCGTCTCGACTACTACGAAATCGAGGAAATCGAAGGAGGCCCCACAGTATTCATACCCTCTGTCATAGTCTGCCCAGCATTTCCGTGAGCACTTCCTCGGGAGTCCACTTGTTGCCGGGATAGAGACGCATGATCCTGCCTTCCGGACTGATATAGGCCGTCATCAGCGAATGTATGATCTGGTCCGATTCGCGCCAGTAACTGAGCCCGAAGTAGGTCGCGATTTCTTTTATTTCTTCCGGCGAACCCGTCACAAACTCCCAATCCTCGAAACGAACGGGATTCATGTAGCGTGCGGCGTATTCCCGCAGGACAGGAGGTCTGTCGTGTTCCGGATCAATCGTGATTGTCAGCAGGCGGGGCCGTTCACGCTCCGGTCTCGACTGCAGTTCACGATAAATCTTCGAGAAATTGCTGCTCGTCAATGGGCAATAATCCGGAAGGGGGCAACGGGTGTAGATGAAGGTAAGAAGTAAGGGCCGCTTGCGGTATGCTTTCAGACTCACCTTCCGGTCATCCTGGTTTATCAAAGTGAAATCGGGAACCTCGTGGCCGATTTTGGGCACTGAACCCGTGACAGGCTCCTCGCGCTCATCCTGCTTGCTTATCACGAGTCCTTCTATCCACGAACGGTCCTGCAGCACCACAAGCGTGGCTTCGACGTGCTGACCCGGAGCCAATACCGACATCGCCCATTCGTCCCGCACGTTGAAGGGCATCGTCATCGCATCCATATACCCTTTGATTGCCTCGTGCGCCATCGTAACGGTACCGTGATCCCTGTCTACTGAAACTACTTTTCCTTTCACCTCGAAACGGCGCTCCGGCGCTTTCCGGCAACCTGCAGCCGCAACAACAAGGGATAGAGCTGCAATCAGAAGAATAGGACAGTAGTCTCGCATGTGAATACTCCGCGGTTGTTTAATGCGAAGCCTGATGAGCGGCGCCCCGTATTGCCTTTACGACTTCACCGGACTCAGCGCTTTTTGAAATGTATGAGACCGCGCCCGCAGCCCTCATCTGGGCCGCCCTCTCAGCCTCATCAAACATCGAAAGCCCTACCACTTTGACTTCGGGAAGCTCAGAACTGAGCATACGGGTCGCTTCGATGCCGTTCATGTTGGGCATGCTCACATCCATCAGGACGACATCCGGAAGGAGCTCCCGCGCAAGTGTGAGAGCCTGTTCGCCGTCTGACGCTTCGCTGATGACTTCTATATCGGGTTCGTTGCGCAGCAGGTGGGTCAAACCGTGCCTGACAACTGCATGATCGTCGGCAAGGAGTACCCGTATCTTCCGCCCGCCGTTGCGCTGATCGGCCTCCGTGGGAATCTCTGAGGCCGGCCTGTGAATGGGCACCTGCAGGACAAAGCGGCTTCCGTTTCCCGGACGGCTGTCGATAGAAAACGACCCGCCGAAAGATTCAATACGCTCCCGTACGCCAAACAGACCGTGGCCCCCGGAAAGTCCCCTGGTTGTCAGCTGCGAAGGATCGAAGCCCTTCCCTCCGTCTTTGACCGCAACCTCGAGCGCACCACAGTGATCACTGATGTGAACCTGCACGAGCGGTGCACCGGAATGTTTGACTGCATTCAGCAGAAGTTCACGAACGGACTCGAAGAGAAGGATCCGGACATCGTCGGGCTCATCCTCGTTCCGGTACTGGTCGGATATAACCTGCACATTTAAGCCGTGTTTCTGGTGCGTCCAGCGTGCCAGCCACTGAAGCGCCGGAACAAGTCCCCTCTCGTATAGGATAGGCGGACTCAATTCGCTGGTAAGGGTACGGGAGATCTCGACCGACTGGCCAAGCAGATCATTGACCGTTCTGACCACCCCCTGAACTGTGCCGCTGTTGAATCGCTGCAGGGGAGAAAGCTGAAACCTGGCTCCGACCAGAAGCTGCTGGAGTTCGTCATGCAGTATCTTGGCCATGCGCCTGCGTTCGCGCTGTTCCGCCATCGTGAGTTCGGAAGCAAGTTCGCGCAGCTTGTGTGATCTCTCCAGCAGGGCCTGTTCGGCAAGTATCCGCCCCTCCACCTCCATCTGAAGCGAATCGATGGCCCGGGACAGATCGGCGGTACGTTCGAGCACTCGCTGTTCCAGTTCCTGCTTGGCTTTCTCGAGCGCTTCCTCGGCACGTTTCCGCTTGAGCGCCAGCCCGGCCTGGTTGACAAGCGCTTCAATCATCCTGCGATTCTTCAGACCTTCCGATCTGTCGGTCAGGACGGCAGTCATTCCGAGAAAATCCTGATCCAGCACGAAAGGCATCGCAAAGGCGCTTCCCAGCGACAGCTCCTCTTCGAGTTTACGGCACAGGGTTTGCGACAGCTGGCCGAAGGCAAGGCCGTGCAATCCACCCTCGACCGGCGCAAGCTGCCCCCTGATCAGGAGGTCTCTCGTTTCTTCGACGAAATCGAATGAAAGCCCCACCGGGTCGCGGCTGAGGATTTCGGTCATGCATCGCAGTTTTTCCCTGGGACCGGTAACGGCCTGAACGACGAGGGTGTTCTCGACGGCCACGTATTCGCTTACCGCGACGATCGCGGCGCCTGCGATTCTCTCCAGCTGTTCAGCAGTAAAGCGGAGAAGATCGTGGAAAGGCATCGGTTGCAGAAGCCGTGTAGCCGTGCCCGAGAGTTGCTCCAGGCTCCTCATATGTTCCGCCAGCAGCCGTTCGGCACGCCGCCTTTCGGTAATGTCGATTCCCGCACTGATCAGGCCGGTTGCCGCACCGTTGCCGTTCTTCAGCACGGAATTGGCCCAGGCAATGAGTCTCTGCTCACCATGCCTGGTCACCCAGTACATTTCATAGGAGGCGTTTGAGAGAAATTCCGAGTAGTTCTGCTTCACAGACTCGGCATCCTGAGGCAACAGGAGAAACTCCCAGGGCCTTCTTCCAACGACCTCTCCAAAGCTATACCCGGTAGTCTGCTGACAGGCCCGGTTGAAACGGATGATCCTTCCGTCGGCGTCCAGCACAACTACAAGCGAACCGGCGGTGTCGAGGACCGTTGACACGAAGTCTCTCTCGGTTCGCAGGACTTCCTGCGCCTGTTTGCGGTCAATGGCATACCGGATTGTCCTCAGAATGACACGTTCATCATTCTGTCCCTTGACGAGATAGTCCTGTGCACCGAGAGAGACAGCCTTCATGGCGGCTTCTTCATCTTCCATTCCGGTAAGGACGATTATCGGGATGTCATGCAGGGTTTGCGCCGCCCGCGAGATCGTTGCAAGTCCAAGGGAGTCAGTGAGATTGAGGTCGAGCAGTGCCGCATCGAAAGAATCGTTGGAAGCAACGTCCGCCGCTTCAGCAAGCGAGGACGCCCAGACTATCCGGACGTCATGAAACGCGAGCACCTCCTGCAGCAGCGTCGCGTCCGCGGGATTGTCTTCGATCAGAAGAATCTTCAGTGCTCTCGACACATTTTCACTCTATTCGAGTGGATCATGTCAGCTAACTGATGCGTCGTCAAGGACTGCGGACAATTTTGATCGAATCTGACTTAATTGCGGAGCGAGGTGGAATCCGGTTCGGTCTTCCACAACCGAACCGGATTATATGTGATTTCCTACAGGGCCCGGAGTCTCCTCAACACTTCGGAAGCGGCAACGAACCCAAGTCCCAGCAGTCCGACGAGCGGCAGATTGCTGGCAGTTCGGGGCAGTTCTTCGACCGGGGCAGGTGGAGGTGGTGGAGGCTCAGCCTGCGCAATTTCCGGTTCCGGGGCAGGAGGAGGTGGCGGAGGTGGAGGTTCGACGGCCGGAGGAGGTGGCGCTTGCGCTACAGCAGGAGGCGCCGGCGGAGGCGGAGGAGCCGCCACTACCTGTGCCGGTTCCGGCTGCGTGAACTGCAGACCAAGCATTTCTCCCGGGTAATGCCAGTTCTTTATCGCCGGCGGAGTCACTGCCGGAGTCTCCCAGAAATCCAGCTGACTCTCGTTTGCCGGCTCCAGCTGGTAATGCGGCATTCCCACAACGGTGGCAATCACCTCTGTTTCATCCTCGTTCATGATGCGGACAATGTGGCGATCGGCCATCGAATTAAACAATTTGAAAACATACGTCCCCGGTTGCAGCGTCACCCCTTCTATCTGCATCGGCTCCGTAAGTTTCATTATTGTTTTCTTGTTCCACTCGTTGCCGAATGATGCAATGGCGAGAGTAAGTACTACTACCCACGCAATTGAAAGTAGTTTGAGAATTCTCATCTTGCCTCCTAACTAATTGCTAAATAGCTAGCAATAGCCATGCCAGTTCCCACATCCACGGCCGGTGTCCCCCGGCGGACCGCTTCTCTACTGACCGGCAAAGCCAAGGATCTGTACAGAATTCAGCCGGGAGGAACCCGCGGTGAGCCGGCAAGTCCACGGCTCCGGAAGACTCGTTTCAGAGGTAGAAAGGACGAGGAATATTTCCCTCGCAAACCGTATCAGCGCAGCCATGCCGGCGACAGGTTGTACGCGGCGGCAAGCCTGATAAGATCATTTCTCACCCTGATCCAGCTTTCCTGGGCAGATGCCGGCAGGGGATGCGTTCTCATGAAACTGTCGATCGGTTCCGCTGTGCGGAAAACCTCACCCACGGTTTCGCTTGTGATATTCGCCGTGTTCAGCCTCGCTACCGAAACCCTGAATTCGTTGATGTACTGACTTACAATTCTCGATGTGCCGGCATCCATCGCAGCGGAGCTGCTCAAAGCAGTCGCCATGCTGGTCTGAAAGGCATCGGTGCTTAGATGCAGATCCTGGGTCAAGTTCTTCAGATTTTGGGTTCCCTGCCGTTCCGGAACGATCACCACAACGGTGTTCTCCGGGGGCCGTATTTCGGCGCGGGCGAGAGCGGTTGGCCAGTACTGAGTCAGGTTGTATGCGATTGCCAGCCTGTCTAGGTCAGGACGCATCGCTCCCCACTGGCTCTGTACCCGTGGAGAGACTCCGTGCTGCGCCACAAACCGGTCGATCTCGGCAGCCTGTTTCAATAACTCAGTTGCATCGGAGATAGCAGGGTTGTCTTTGCTGTGCCTGTTGTCCAGTACTTCGGCAGTATCTTCAAAGCGTTCGACCATCCTTTCAGCACGGTCTCGGACGTCTGAGTCCACCGCAGTGTCGTCGACGTCATCCTTGAACATGTGTTGGAACAGTTCGCTCCGCTCCCTGATACGCTCAATCGCGTCCTCCGTGTCCGAATAGCTGATCTGCTGAACTGCTTCGGTGTTTCCGGCCGGCGCAAGGACAAACAGAACCAGCAGAACTCCCGGCGCAAACATACGATGGCGCATTCGTGTCACCTCTTCTGACTCCCTGCGCCGCCCTTGGGGGGAAACCAGACAGCTCAGTTCTCTGCAATTATGCAAAGCAAATGGTATTCCGGACGCGTTCCGACACTTGCGCCTGCCACTGCGAGGACACGCCATCCAGCAGGGCATTTTTCCCGGGCAAAAAACCTTTTTCTACAATGAGAGGCAAAAATACAGTTTATTAGTATTTTGAAAATGGTTTTCTTATTGCATACTTCTACTATCAAACACCTTTTCACAGCTGAAAAGGGAAGAAAACAGGAGCGCAATGTGAAAACAACGACTTATATATTTGCGGCGGTTCTGGGGTTGCTGAGCCTGAGTTGCTCTCAGAACTATGATTCTGTCCGGGCCAACAGGTCAGGGGCGGAGCTGGAGCTCAACCACCCTACAGCATGGGGGATGATTGGTGACAGAACTGAGGATGGTCAGGTCGCTCTGCGACGCCTGGAATCGATTACGTGGGATTCCGTAAAACACGAACTCACATGGGATGTCTCAAGGGGAGAGAAGAAGGGAGAGACGTATCAGCCTACAGGAACCGACAGATACGAGATTAAAATGGACTCTGCGACCATGACGGTCAACGGCGAAAGCCGGCGCTTCAGTGAAGAAGAAGCGCAGAACGTGAGGACATTGATGGATTTCATTTCCAGATATGCCCTCGAGTCGACAGTATGGTGGGAAAACGGCGAGGGCGAGCCGGTTGATGGCTCCGGAACACCAAAGCCGGGGAAACAGCAGGAACGCAATAATTACCGCAATAATGGCGAGGTTAAGGGCAAGAATATCCACGTTATATCGCTCAGAGAATAAGAGAGCGACACCACCCCCCGTCGCCCTCCCCGGTTCTTCTACAAACGGCGACTGTGGCCGTACCCTTCCATATCGAGCTTCGCGGAAAGAAACCCAAGCAGGTCTTTGACTGATATGATTCCGAGAAGCCTGTCCTGCTCGACCACCATGAGCCGGCTCTGTCCGGACTTCGTCATCTTGGAAAGCGCCTGTTGTGCATCGATCTCGGAAGATACGGTGTTTTCACCCGTGCAGGGGCGCAGGATTTCCCGAACGGTTGTGCTGGCCCATTCCTGCCGCGGAAGACTCTTGACCTCTTCCGTGGTGACACATCCGACCAGGCTGCTCGTGTCCGATACAACAGGAAACATCTTGTGGTGGTGCCGGTAGATGTAGTCCTCCACCAAATCTATAACGGGAAGGTCAGGCGTGACGGTGACGGGGTCCGACTTCATAAAGCGCTGGATAGCCTCACCCGTCAGCACTGTTTTCATCAGGACCTGCTGGTAAGACGCCTGAGAGGCGCCGCGCAGGAACATTCCGATCAGAAACCACCAGACGGCTCCGATCAGATCCGCCATGAAGAGCCTGACGATTCCCAGCATGATCAGGATGATTCCAAATCCTGATCCGATTTTCGACGCGATTCTCGTAGCCCTCGGTAGATCACCCTTCCAGTTCCAGAGCGCGGAACGGAGGACCCGTCCTCCATCGAGCGGAAAAGCGGGCAGCATGTTGAAAACCGCAAGAACCCAGTTGATGAAGAACAGGTATCCCATGATTCCCTGCACCTGCACCGGCCAGCCGAGTGCACTACCGACGAGATAGAGCAGGTAAAAGAGCAGGCCTATGAGAACGCTGGCAACGGGGCCGGCAATCGCCATCATGAACTCCGCCCTGGCGCTCGGCGGTTCGTCCTCCATTTCGGCGACTCCTCCGAAGACGAAGAGGGTAATTCCCTTCATGGGCAAACCGAAGCGCCGGGCCACAAGGGAGTGAAAGAGTTCGTGGACAATGACGGAGGCGAACAGCGCCAGGGCTCCTATGATTCCCATGATCCAGTAGTCTGGGGCCGGAAGCCCGGGATATCTTCTTTGAAACACTCCCGCCGCGAGGGTCCAGACAAGCAGGACGAGGATGATGAACCAGCTGGCATCCAGCCGGATTGCAAATCCAAACAATCTGAACAGAGTAATGCGTTTTCCGAACATCTGATCTTCCGTGCACAGGGGAAATGCCTGGAGGGGGCTCAAGCCTAAAGCAATGATAGAGACGGGTTCACAACGGCGTCAATACGAATCGGGAGGGAATGTCCTGCCTGCAAGGCACTCCCAGTCGCTGGGCAGGCTCGCCACCTCGAGCCAGAAATGCTCAATCAGGCGCACCACCCGGACGAACTGCTCGAACTCGACGGGTTTGGATATGTAGCAGTTGGCCTGAAGCTGATAGGCGCGGGCTATGTCCTGATCGGACCTCGAAGTCGTCAGCACCACAACAGGAATCGTCCTCAGCTCCGGGTCTTTTTTCAGTTCCGCGAGCACTTCCCTGCCATCCTTCTGCGGCAGGTTCAAATCGAGCAGAATCAGATCCGGCCTTGGCGCCTGCGAATACGGCTGCCTGCGACCCAGAAAACTGAGCGCCTCGACCCCGTCTTCCACATGACTCAAATGGCTCTCGACACTCCCTTCGCGAAAAGCTTCCATCGTCAGTTCCGTGTCACTCGGACTGTCCTCCACGAGGAGTATCTCGATCGGCCGGTTTTTCATGATCATAACCTAAATTTGAAGATAACCCGAAAGCGGTGAAATTTGAATAGGAGGAGTGATTTCAAAAAACTTCTGGCCCAATCGTTTCGTATGGGGTATTGATGTATATTCGTTCAGCTGCCCACGGCACGGTCAAAGAAGGCAAAAAAGGAAGGAAGTCATGTATCCTCAGGTCAGTCGTATAATGGAAGAAGGTGAAACGATAGCGGTTGCGACTATCGTTTCCACACTCGGTTCGACTCCAAGGGAAGTCGGAGCAAAGATGGTGGTTACGAGGTCCGGCGAGATAATCGGCACTGTCGGAGGCGGATGCGGAGAAGCAGAAGTTGTACGTTCCGCAGTTCAGGCAATCCGGGAGAGGAAGCCGGCCCTGGTAAGGGTCGAACTGATGGACGACATCGAATCGGACAGTCCGGCCGTGTGTGGCGGCATCCTCAATGTTTTCGTCGATCCGTGGTGGAAGGATGACGACGCGTCGATTCCCGCACGGATTGCGGATGAACTGGCCAGGGTAAGCGAGACCGGCGAGTCAGCGGTAGTCGCAACAGTTCTGGGCTCGGCCGGCGGCGCCATCGCTCCCGGACAGAAATGCGTCATACGGGACGGCAGCGTTCTGATCAGCAGCATCAGAAACGAAGCATTGCTGCAGGCCATCATCAGGGAATCTGATGAGCGAATGGTCAATGAACAGAGCCGGCAGGTCGCACTGTCCCTCCCGGACACAGGCGATAAAGTTGAAGTCTTTTTCGACGTTATCACCGCAGTTCGCAAAGTCATTATTGTCGGCGCGGGGCATCTGGCAGTCCCGCTGGCGCAATTTGCGAAGATCCTGGGCTTCCATATTACGGTACTCGATGACCGAGTGATCTACGCCAATAGAGACAGGTTCCCCGATGTCGATGAAGTCATCGTCGGCGATATGGCTGAGACCCTTGGGAATCTCGAAATCACACCTCAGACCTACATAGTCCTGATCACCAGGGGGCATCAATTCGATGAACCGTGCCTGCGGCGAGTAATCAACAGCCCTGCGAAATACATCGGGATGATCGGAAGCAGACGGCGGATCAAGGCCTGTTTCATAAGGTTCAGGGATGAAGACGGGATCCCGGAGGAACTTCTGAAGAGAGTCTATGCTCCCATCGGGCTGGATATCAAAGCGGAATCTCCCGAAGAGATTGCTCTTTCGATTGTTGCCGAGATGGTGAAAGTGCGTCGAGGCGGAAGTGCGCAATCCCTCGCCGGACTGCAGCTTGCCTGATACGGGACGTCAGATGACGACAGGCCGAAAAAAGCAAAATGTAATACTCTGCGGATTCATGGGCACCGGGAAATCGTCCGTGGGAAGGAGACTCGCCGAACTGACCGGGTACGGTTTTCTCGACATGGACGCCGTGATCGAAAGCGAGGAACGGATGTCGATCCCTGACATCTTTGCCACCCGCGGAGAACCTGCGTTTCGCGCTCTGGAGTCCGGGCTGGTGGACCGCATCTGCCGGATGGTCAGGCAAGTCGTTGCAACCGGAGGTGGGACAGTTGCAAACCCGGAGAACCTCGCGAAGCTGAAGCGGTGTGGAACCGTCGTTGCCTTGACGGCGGACATCGAAACGATCTTCGCGCGTGTCGGGTCAGGCGAAGGCCGCCCGATGCTGAAACAGGGAGATACGGAGGAAAGGATCCGCACTCTGCTGCAGAAGCGCGCCGAGGCATATGCGCAGGCGGACCTTACGATCGACACATCGCAGCGGACAATCGAAGAGGTCGCGCGGCGGATTATGACTCTGCTGCAGGGGGATTGACCTCCCGGTCCCTGAGTATTCCTATGAGCGCTTCAATACCGAAAAGATAACTGCGCCAGCCGAAGCCGGCGATGCACCCTGCCGCCACCGCCGAAATCACAGAATGACGGCGGAACTCCTCACGCGCATAGATGTTCGAAAGGTGAACTTCAACCGCCGGAAGCCGCACGGAGGCAATAGCGTCCCGGAGCGCATAGGAATAGTGCGAGTATGCTCCCGGGTTGATGACGATGCCGTCCGCCCACTCCGAAGCCTGATGGATGGCGTCGATAAGGGCGCCTTCGCTGTTGGACTGGAAGCAGCGCAGCTCGGCGCCGTTTTCCAGGGCAACCCTGCTTACGCGCCCGTTGATTTCCTCCAGTGTCAGCGCTCCGTAAATCCCGGGTTCCCGCTTCCCGAGAAGGTTCAGATTTGGTCCGTGAATGAGCAGTATCTTCATAGCCGCCCCCCGATATGGCTATTTCATCGTAACGTGGACCTTCCCCGCTTCGCCGGAGCCGGCCGTATTCAACGCCGTTGCTATTGAATCGAATGAGTAGGTGTGGGTTACCACACTTCCGGGATGCAGAGTTCCTCTGGCAACCATGTCGATCACATAAGCAAAATCGCCGGGATGGTCGTAAATCATGGAAGTACGGATGTCGATCCCTTCACGGACGATTCGCATTGGAATGAAGCTGGCCGGCGCCGAGGCTAGTCCCAGCAGGATGACCTCTGCTCCCCGGGGGGCCGATTTCAGTGCCAGCTCAACAGTTACAGACGCACCGGCACATTCAAAGACGGTCACGACCTCCTCCCCGTCCCATACCTGTTCCAGTTCATCCTGGTCTGCAATCGCCATGGCTCCAAGATCGCGGGCCATCTGCAGTTTCTCGGCAAGCCTGTCGTGTGCGATTACACGCACGCCGCGCGCGACCGCCGCATGTATCAGGAGGAGACCGACGACCCCGCATCCGAGAACCGCAACCGTATCGCCCGACTTGACTCCGGATTTCAGCAGCCCGTGGACAGAGACTGCAAGCGGTTCAATCGTCGCTGCGTCCCGGTCCGAAATGCTGTCGGGAATGGCCCACACAAATTCGGCAGGAGCGGTTGCCTGCAGCGCGAAACATCCCGGCACGTTGACCCCCATGCTCTCCTTGTCCTGACATACGGCCCCTCTCCCGGTTCGGCACAGACGGCACGAGCCGCACGGATAGTTCGGCTCAACAATGACCCTCTGGCCGGGTTTGAATTTCGTCACTCCGGCTCCCACCGCCGTTATGTGACCGAAGAGTTCATGGCCGAGTATGAACGGATACGGAACGACCCGACGGCCCGCGTAAAACGAAAGGTCGGTGCCACAAACTCCGGTGATTGCAGGCTGGATCATCACGTGTCCGGGCTCAATCTGAGGAAGAGAGACCTCCTCAACCGACACAGTCCCGGGGGAGATAAGCAGAGCGGCCTTCATTGTTCCTCCTTCTTTCGTAATACGGCACAGTAGCCTATCACAGAGGCCGGCATTTCCGTGCCTCCAACTTTGAACAGGTGCGATTGTACTAATACAAACTCACTAAAAAATTATAGGGCGTAAGTTGACGAAGCGTGCTAAAATTCGGTCGGCAGCAGGAAATTCTAAGAATTTCCGAGACATCAAATTGTTGGAGGAAAATGAAGATGGCATTTAAGATAACGGAAGACTGCATCAGCTGCGGCGCGTGCCAGCCGGAATGCCCGAATGAAGCTATTGTTGTCGGCGGTGAAGAGTACGAGGTGAATGGCAAGACGTATCCGGCTCTCGCGGAAGACACCTACTATATCGCTCCCGAGAGATGCACCGAATGCGTTGGATTCAATGATGAACCGATGTGTGTGTCAGTCTGCCCGACCGATTCGCCAGTGAGAGACGAAAGCAATCCGGAATCCAAGGAAGCCCTGTTGGAAAAGGCAAAAGCTCTCCATCCAGACAAACAGTTTTAGCTTTACTGAGCCGGGAAGCTCGCAGTGGACATGCTGCACAGCTGCGAGCTGTGAGCTTCTAGCTCGTTTCGTACTTCTCCTCTTCTTGCAGTCACTTTCCCATCAAAAGAAAATTTGATCTGTACTCAGTCTCGTCTCTGCCGTACTATCAGACGAACGATATTCGAAATATGTTATTTTCATCACAATCCTGCCGATACGTACTATTACGGACCACCGGTTGGCTAATGACGCCTACCTTGGATTGAGTAGTTTGGCTGATTGATTCACAAGCATGATGAAGGTTCAATAGGAGCATCCAAGCGCAATTGTGCATGGACCGGAAGACCGGCTGTTCCTGACTCGGAATATACTTGTGGGGGTTGTTATGAACGTATGCAGCTTCAAGAAATTGGTCAAATTGCTTGACCGGCAACTGAATCTGGACGAGAAACTCGAGGTCCTCGATCATCTGGAATCGTGCCCGATCTGCAGGGACGCGGTTTACCAGATCTCCCGTGATCGGGATGAGGCGCTTTTCGTCCGGCGGCCTTTCAACGTTGAAAAGAACGTAGCGTAGCTCTTCGCCGGGTTGTTGCAGGGACGCAGGCTTTCCCCTCCTCGAGCCGACTCTGCCGGCGGTAGAGTATCAGGCTATCCGATTCACCCGATCCCTTATTGTACTCACGCCCATCTCGTCGGCACAGTGTGCGCAGCAGTAGAACTCGTTCTCAGATTCGACCCCATGACCGATAATTCTGCAGCCGCAGTGGTGGCACGGAGGGGCCAGCAGGTGGATCGCACATTCAAAACAGTCGAAGGTGTGAATCTCTCCCTCCAGCCGTACTTCCATGCACTTGTCATATTCGTTTCCGCAGGTCTCACACCTGATCATATTCCATTCCTCCCCCCCTCAACGAAGATGCAACTCGCGTTCCACCCGTCACTTGACAGGTCGCGTGCAATCAGTGATCGGCGGCCGGGTCAATCTATAGTAAAATCGCCCTGGTTACGCAGCCCATGGACGGGTAATGACGTATCAAGGACGTATGAAGAAGCGCTGGATCAGATTTGCCCTCTTACTGCCCGCATCACTTGTCGCCATCCTGGTGGCATTTCTGCTATTTGTCCAGACTCCGTTCGCGGGACGGCTGATCGCCCGTCAGGTCCGCAGCTATCTGATCGAAAAGTACGGTGCCGATCTGCGGTGCACGGGACTCAGACTGAACCTCCTGAACACTTCCGTCGAGATCGACGATGTTGCAGTTCATTCCACTTCTACGCCGGGACTGCCGCCTGTTTTTCAGGCCGACACGGTTCGGGTGAAAGTCGGACTGGGCGGCATCCTGCGTGGAGTGACCGATCTCGAGCGGATTGAAATTGGGAGACCGCAGGTCAGCTACGTTATCGGGAAAGACGGCCGAAGCAACATCCCTGAAATTCCTCCCTCTTCGGGCGAAAAGACTTCGCGGTTCCTCATCTCCCAGGCGATCGCCGAGAACGGATCGTTCCGGTATGAAGATGCCCGTGACGCCACTACCGTGATCTTTCCTTACTGGCAACTGTCGATCGCCGGAAATCGCGAGACGTTCGATCATGAAATCAGCCTCACGGCGGGCCCTGTGGAGAAATTCCAGATTCAGGGACGTGTGATCCCGCTCGAAAGCTTAACGTTTTCGGGGCTCCTGCAGCCGGATGATCTCAGGATCAGGCTCGCCGAATTCCGTTTTCCCGGATCGATTGTAGCTGTATCCGGATCCATCACCGACTTGGATGCCCCCGGACTGGAACTGCAAATCAGCCCGGATCTTGATCTCGGCAGAATTATCAGCAGCGCGGGACTAAACTGGCCCGTTAAGGGGCGTGTTGCCGGCACCATCTCGGTTGTCGGCGCTTCCACCGCTCCTTCCATCAATGGACGACTGACGGGACGCAATATCGACGCCGGCCGCTACCGCAAAACCCGGTTCGATCTCCGGACCTCGGCAGAGATCACTTCAGAAGAGATTCTCCTCCGCGATGTCCGCCTTGTATCTCCGGAGGGCTCTCTGAACGCCAGCGGACGATTGTCCCTGTCACCTGAAGGTTCCAGTACCCTCGATGTCGGGATCAGGGACTTCAACCTGTACGGACTCGGGAAACAGCTCGATGCGCCGTTTGATATCGCAAGCCTTGTGACGGGAAGGGTCGCGCTGCGCTGGAAGGGGGCTTTCGCTCTTTCCCGAATCCGCGCAAATGCCAACCTCGACATGAGGACCTCGACAGACGTGCATGCTCCTGATCTTCTGCCGCTTTCCGGGACGCTGCATGCCAGGATGCAGTCAGACCGCATCGACGGTGAACTCCGGGACTTTTCGGTGATGGGGAGCCGTATCGCCGGCAGCTTTTCGCTCGATTCGCTGGAAACGCTGCAGGCTAATCTTGAAGGAACGATACCGGAAATTGATTCGACTGCGGCCCGCCTTGCGAAATTCCTCGGCGACTCGGGCGACGATCTCGCCGGACTGGAACTCGGCGGAGCCGCCCATTTTCAAGTCCAGGCCGCAGGGCAGCTGCAAAACCCTGCCCTCACGGTCTCACTCGAAGCTTCTGAGCTGCGGGCAAGCGAATTCAAACACCTCAAGGCGCAGGTTAACGCCGCCATCGAAGGCCCTCACATTGAACTCGATACTGCGGTGACGTTTCCCCAGGAATCCACTCTGAACGCACATGCGACTTTGGACACGCAGGGGGAGAAGACCCTGCTGGACTTGAACGCCTCCATCCGGGCAATGCCTGTCTTGTCGTTGCTGGCATCTCTGGAAAAAGACATCGAAGGATCCGGGACTTTCACCTCGGAATTGCACGTCAGCGGACCGATGGATGCCCCCGAGGCAAGCCTTGAGGTCACGAGCGATCCTATCTGGATAGAAGAGCAGCCTGTCGGGCAACTTGATCTTGCGTTGCACCTCTCCGAGGGCCGGCTCCGGTCCGAGCGGTTCCGAATCGTGAGAGACCGGACGGATCCTGACCAGGACTATCTCGACGCGCGCATCACGTACGTTCCGAAATCGAGAGAATTCAGTTTCCAGGCAAACGGCAAGGCGCTCGACATGGGTCGGCATACCTTCGGAGGGACAAAGGTAGAGGGCAGGATCAACCTCACGGCGTCTGGAAAAGGAACGATCGATAACCCGTCCATCGCAGCGGTGATCGAATCAGACGACATCCGGGTACAGCAGAGATCGCTCGGGCCTGTGACCGTCACGGCTGACTTGTTGAACCAGGATCTGTCCGTCAAAACGACGGCGCCGCGCCTGAACCTTGCGTCGAACGTCCATATGGAGAACCGATCACCTTTCCCGTTCCAGGGTTCGGTGGAAGCCCGGAACCTGCAATTGGCGCTCTTCGAAATCGGGCTCGCGAAAGATGAATTGCTGGCCGGAGCCATCTCCGCCCTGGTCAAGGGTTCGGGAAACCTGGAGGATCTGTCCAAATCACGAGTTACGGCGCACATCGAGAATGTGCATCTGGAAAGCGGCGCACTCAAGATAAACAGCCAGGGCCCGATAGATGCCGAATACCGGGACAACACGATCGAATTGAAGCGGCCGGCGATCATAGCAAGCGGAGATTCACGACTCGAATTGGCCGGCAGAGTGCCGCTTGAGAAGTCGAGTTCAGAGGGAACCCTGACCATCAGGGGAGAGATCGATCTTGAGCAGGCTGCCGGCTTTCTGCCTCCCCAACGGCAACTCGCTGCAGCGGGAAAGATGTATCTCAATGTGGCACTCTCGGGTGCCATGGATTTTCTGGCCGCTGCAGGAGTAATCACGGTACAGAACGGGCGTCTGCAGCATGCCGGTCTGCCGGTACCGCTGACGGGGATTGAAATCAGGAGTGCCATCGAGGGCGGTGCCCTGACGCTGCAGAGAGCCGAGGCGAGTTTTGGAGAGGCGGCGATCAGCGCTAGAGGAGAGTTGCCGTTCGGTTTGCTGCCAGGGAATCTGCCGGTGCAGTTCTACCGCAAGCAGGGTCCTGCGCAGCTTGTGCTCGACGTTGACAACCTCAGGCCCGAAGCTACGGAAATGCTTCCGGAAGGAATCAGCGGCCTTCTCTCGCTGCACGCAGAAGGAGAAGCGAAAAGTTTTGACCTGGAGGGAATCAGGGCAACTGCGGCCTTCCAGGACCTGCGCTTCAAAGCCAATCAGATCGAGATAGCACAGCAGGGGGCATCCACGATCGTGCTGCAAGACGGAGTCGCCTCCGTCGCCCGATTCACGCTGACGGGGACAGGAACGAATATTGACATCACCGGTTCATTCGGACTCCTTCCCGGAAGCCCTGTGGATCTCAGGCTTGCGGGCGACTTCAATGCCGGATTGCTCACATTCGTCGACCAGAATCTCAAGGCCGCCGGAAGAACGGACGTCAGGGTGGTGGTCGGTGGAACCCGGGAGGATCTGAAATTTGCGGGGATCGCGGAGATGAACGGAGGCCGGGTCACGCTTGTGAGTCCGCGGCTTGTCGCCGACAGCCTGACCGTAAGGTTGAGCCTTACTCCGGAACAGCTGACTCTCCAGGAGTTGAAGGGAACGCTCAACGGCGGTTCCGTTACGGCCGAAGGCACGGTCGCATCAAAGCGAAGCACCTTTGATGACTTCGACCTCAAAATGCGTGTTCAGGATGTTTTCTTCGACTATCCGCAAGGGCTGAAATCATCCTCGAGCGGCGATCTCACATTTACCTCACAGGATGACTTCCTTGTTGTAGGCGGGACTGTCCGGATACAGGAGAGTTCGTACCGGGAAGACTTCACAGTCACCGGACAGCTGATGAATTTTCTCAAGTCACAGGGTTTCGAAGAAGAAGTGGAACCAAACCCGTTTCTGGACCGCATCCGTTTCAACGTTGCGGTCAGGACCGTCACGCCGCTCCAGGTGCAGAACAATGTGGCGAGCATAGAAGCCACGGCAAATCTGAGGCTTGTCGGAACCGTTAACGACCCGTCGGTCACCGGCAGGATAACCCTGAACGAAGGGGGCGAGATAATATTGAACAATCGGTCGTACTTTCTCGACCGCGGCAGCATAACCCTGACCGATCAAACACGGATAAGGCCGGAACTGGACCTGCAGGCCCAAACCAAGGCCCACGATTATCAGATAATTCTTGAACTGACAGGCACGCCGGACAAACTCACGACAACGTTGCGGGACGAATCGCAGGTACTGACGGAGCGACAGATCATCTCGCTCCTCCTTACCGGCAAGACCGACACCGACACCCAGGACACGGGAGCGAACGGAACCTCCACCGCCGGAAGCACGATGAAGACTCAGGCGCTTTCGCTTTTGGCCGGACAGGCGGGAGAACAGCTCACCCGTGAAGCACGGCAGGCGCTACGCCTCAGCACGTTCAGAATAGACCCGGGAATGATCCAGTCCGAATCCGAGACAGCCGGACCCAGACTTACGCTCGGGGATGACATAACCAGCAAGCTCGGCATCCTTTACTCCATGAGCCTGGAAGGCGGCGGCAAAGAGATTGTCAGCGCCCGCTACGATATCGCACGCAGGCTTAGTGTGCAGACTACGAAACAGGAAGACAACATCTTCAGGTTCCAGATGCTTCACGATCTGCGCTTCGGTGGTGCCACAAGGCAAAGATCGGGCGGCCAGAGACGGGAGAGATTCGAGATCGGGTCAATAGAGTTCAAAAGCCCCACCCCCTCGGAAACGCTGCTGGGCAAGTTCAAGGCAAAGCCCGGAGACAAGTATGATTTTCCGAAGATCCAGAAGGGACTGGATAATCTGCAGGAGTACTACAGAGCCGAGAAGCGGCTCGAAGCAGACATCCGGCTTGAAAGAGAGACCAGCCGGAACAAGGTCAATCTGGATATCTCGGCTGTCCCCGGGCCGGTCGTGTCGTTCGTTTTCGAAGGCGTGCCCCTGCCGCAGCGTCTGAAAAAGGAGGTCGAGGAAGCCTGGACAAGCGGCGTGTTCGATGTCGAACGACTTGACGATGCGGTCAGCGCAATACGCTTCTATCTGCTCAGCGAGGGTTACCTGCAGGCGGCAATCTCTCACAGGATCGAAACCGACACCGACAGCAAGACCGTTTATTTCAACGTCGAGCCCGGAGTGCGCTATGCCGGAGTCTCCAGGATTTTCCCCGGAGCTTCGCGCATCAAGGACTGGGTTTTGAACGAAGCTATCGACCGGGCCGGTCTTGGAATGGACGTTTACACGAATCCACGTAAGGTCTCCGATTTTCTCAAACGATACTATCAGCAGCGTGGCTATCTTCAGACAAAGGTGAGCCTTCCCCTGCCCGAACTCGACCCGGAAACCGGAACCGGTAAGGTCGTCATAACGATCGACGAAGGGCCCCAGTTTCTGGTTGGCGAACTGGAGTTCACCGGAAACGCCTCTTTCGAGTATGACGAACTCTGGAGCATCATTCCCACGTCGATCGGGAGCATCTTTAATACCGGCAGCATGCAGGATGCAGTGAAGGCGCTGGAGGATTTTTACCGTGCACGGGGCTACAATGAAGTCACCGTAACATACCGCGTTTCGCATGATCCTGCGAAGGCACTTGCTAATGTCCTCTTCCAGATCACCGAGCGCAGGAAGTCCGTCATCCGCGAAATCGTGGTGGAGGGAAATCAGAGAACGAGCCAGAGCTTTGTCCTTAGCCAGCTGGACTTCCAGGTCGGAGACGTGCTCGATGTCGCAAAAATCAACGAGAGCAGGAGGCGTTTCTACGCCACGCGAGTATACAGCTCGGTCGATTTTATAACAGAGGAGACACCGGGCGCCCAGAATCCACAGGTGAAGAACGTCCGCATCCGCGTAAGACTCCGGGAAGTCCAGCCCTACCGGTTCCAGTACGGCTTCCTCGTTGATACCGAGGGAAAGCGGGGGGGCTTGGTGGAGCTTCAGAATCTCAACTTACTGGGGAGAGCCTCGGCTCTCGGAATGAGGTTGCGGATTGATTCCGAGTTCAAGGAAGGCCGGCTCTACTTCAGCCAGCCGTTTGTGACAAAAATCCATCTCAAAATGGACGCTACGGCGTTTTACCAGGAAGAGAGCCGTGACAGCTTCTGGGCAAGAAGGATAGGCTTTTCCATATTCAGGGAAAAAGAGCTTCCCGGGAACATGGTTCTCAACTACGGATACCGCTACGACAATGTCAAATGGAGTGACGACTTCTCGCCGGATCCTACCATCTTCCATGCGGATGTTCCGGTAGCACGCCTGATTACTTCGATAACGCGCGATACGCGCGACAGCGCTCTGGACGCCACCCGCGGAGACTTCACATCCCATAGTATGGAGTTCGGACCGAAGTGGCTGGGATCTGACATCGGATTCGCCCGCTACTACGGTCAGTTCCTCAAGTATGTGCCGCTCGAGAAGTACTTCGGGATGCGCACGGAAGATGAAGAGGGGAAGCCTGTGCCGAGCTCTTTCGTTTTTGCCAGTGCGCTGCGGCTGGGACTTACGTCCGCCTTCGGCTCCCCACCCCCGGACGATCCGTCACCTATCATTTCGCCCGAACGCTTCTTTGCCGGCGGCGGGACCACAATGCGTGGCTTCCCGCAGGATCTTCTGGGCCCCACCGAAATCGTGCCCGTCAAGAAGGAGGATGGAACAATCAAACCCGTGGAAAAGCCGAAAGGAGGGGAGGGGCTCTTCCTGTTCAACAACGAATTACGTTTTCCGCTCTTCAGCATCTTCCAGGGAGTGGTCTTCCTTGACGTCGGCAATGTCTACCCACGGCTCGCCGATTTCGACTTCACGCTGCGGAAGACGGCAGGAGCAGGGCTCCGGGCCAAGATCAAGTTCATCCCCCTTCGCTTCGATTATGGCTGGAAACTCGATCGCCTCAGGCCGGGCGAGAGCGCGGGCGAGTTCTTCTTCAGTATCGGGCAGGCTTTCTAGGAGATTTGTGCAGGCACTGTGACGGGTGCAGGCGAACCTTCACCCGTCACGGATGCATGGATCAGACGGGACCTACTGATAAAGCTTGAAGAACAGGGTCTTTCCGCGTCCCGTGGCCCCTCCGGTATCCGGATCGAATACCATGATCGGTTTGGTTTCTTTCTTGTCCACCACAAATGCAACCCAGCCTTCCAGCGACTTGCCGGGATCGACTCTGCCTACCAGCGCAGGTTCCGGCACCGTGACCGACGGTTTGGTGAACTCGGTCAGATCCGATCCCAGAGCAATCCACTGAAGCGGCGCTTTTCCGATATCGATGGACATCTTGTCACTGACATAGCGTCCCTTGATCTCGAATTTCACGCGGGCGAGAATGTACTCCGAATCTGCAGCCGGCGCCGGATTTGTCGCGCTCGCAGCCTTCAGCCGATCCATCGCCTCTTTGCCGCGAACCACTTCGAGAGTGGTCACAGTAATGTCGTAGATGTTCGAGCTAACGGAACCGAGTTCGACCATGGACCGCACCGGCACCCCGATAGCCGCCGGATTGGTCGGAGAGTTGTCCTGTGCCCCCGCTGGAAGGAGAAAGCCGACGAAAACAAATGCAAACAATACCATGAAAAGCACTACCATTTTGTTTCTCATTGCTCTTCTCCTCTTATCTCCAATGGTCCACGGACGCGCTGCCAATGTAACCGAAATCTCCACCGGCCCAGAAGGTGTTTGTTCCTCCTCCTGTGACGACGATCTCAATGGTAGTGGCGGTATTGCCGCCCAGGGAGGTGAAGCCTGAGCCGCTTCCGGCCCTTCTGCCGCCGCCCTTATAGCGTGAAACCGGAACCACCACGTCTTTGCCCCGTTTCAGCCAGCTCGCATAGGGCTCCACTCCGGACTCAGCCTGCTTCAAGGCCGTACGGTTCTGAGACCAGAATAACCAGCCCGGCGTCCCTGTGTTATCCGCAAGGTACCTGGCGAACTCTTCCTTCGACTTGTAGCCGTTGTTGGCGATATCGGCGGCGACAATCGGGTCGATAACCAGCGTCGCCTGCCTGGTGCCGTACGAGAAGAAGTTTTCCAGCCATCCCCGGATGACTTCATGAATCGGCAGCGGGGAATACCATGCGATGTTGCTGAAGCTCCAGCCGTTGAAGAAGCTGACAACGCTGTCGTTCTTTTTGAATCCTTTCTGCACGTGCAGCGGGGTCCAGCCTGCAGGCAGGTTGTCCTCGTTTTCCGGCATGCAGAGATTGTTGTAGTTGATTGGATTCCCGAGGCTGCCGAGGTAGGTTTCTCCCGGCTTCCCGGATCCACCCAGGTTCTTGGAAATCAGCGTCCAGCATCTGCCGATGGAGGAATTGGCCTGATTGAACGGACCCAAAGCGCCGATGCCGGTGTTCATGCCGATCTCTTTGACCACCGGACCGTTAACCACAACCATGCGGCCAAACGACGATGTTGAACTGATCATAGATGTGACGCCTTTGGAAGCCATGGCCAGGATCGTCGGGAAATACTCAGGCTTTACTCCAGCCATGACTGCATTCACCGCTACCATTTCCACCGTGTAATACCATGCTTCATGCGGAGGAGACGGGCGCATCTGCCCGACCCACTCATCCGGCTTGCGGCTCGTCGCCTTCAGCATCTCGGCAACTTTCTTCTCGGTCGGGAGAATGATGGGATTGCCGTCGGTGAAGTTCTGCTCATGGAAAAACTGCATCAGCCTGTCGGGCGTGTCTGGCGGCAAAAGTCTCGGCCGGGGATCGCGTTTGAGGTATCCGGACTTGGCGTCTTCCGCCGAAAGCTTCCCTGTCAGACTGTCATAAATCTGTTCCAGCATAGGCTTGCCCGAAATCGGGTCGTTGCCCGCCACGTATTTCCGGCACAGCTCCGCAGGTCTGTCCGTGATGGGATGAGGCGTGAAGGTAATCCGCATGTTCGGGATTCCCTTCTTGTAAGCGATGGTCGTGACAAGTTCCTGGAATCTGCGAGTGATCATCGGTACGGACGGGACTCCCATTCTCTCCAAAGTCACTGCATGGCCGACGACCGCCGGCGCGCAGCTGCTTCAATGGCCTACCAGAACAATCGATCCCGCAGCCTTCTCTTTGACCTCCTTCCACAGGTTTGGATCATCATCCATGTACATCCCGAACTTCTCGCGCAATACCCATGTCGTCTTCGGGTATTTTGCCTGAAGCGCGGAGTGAAGCTCAGTGACGAATGGCTTCGTCATGGCGTATTTGGTATCCACGATGTACACAGTCTTGCCGTCAAGCGTGGGCTGCCGCGGCGCCATCGGAATCTTGCGAATCTCAGGCTGAACACCGCGAGGATTCATAACTACTATCTTCCCTTCGTCGGCCGCCCATCCTGAGAATGAGGCGAACGACGCGATCAGAATGGCAATCATCATGCCAATCGTCCTAATTTTCACAACACCACCTCCTGTGGTAAAACATTTCAGTTTGGCCCCCTCAACTCTGACAAACGAACTTTACTCTCCGTCCGGGATCTTCATACTCCCGGAACCTCAGTAAAAATCGACCGTGTCTATTATGCGATATCACATCTCGTATAGGCGGACAGTGTAGGTCGAATTCAACGACAGGGTCAAGGAAAAGTTGTTTGCGGTTTTCTCGAGTATGTGGATGGAAACAGCGCGAGTGACCGCGACGCGCCGGGCATGATTGCAAGGGCGCGTCGCGTTGTATGGGGCTTATCCTGCGTATTCCTTCACGGGCGGGCAGAGGCAAACGAGGTTTCGATCTCCATAGGCGCTGTCGATGCGGCCGACGGAAGGCCAGAACTTATGCGTCCGCGTCCATGGCGCGGGGAATGCGGCCTCTTCTCTGGAATAGGGATGCCTCCACTCCTCGACCAGTAACGCTTCAATCGTGTGAGGAGCATTCTTGAGCAGATTATCGACCGGATCGGCTTTACCCAGTTCTATCGCCGAAATTTCGCTGCGTATGGAAATCATCGCCTCACAAAACCGGTCGAGTTCCTCCAGAGACTCGCTTTCGGTCGGCTCGATCATCATTGTACCGGGCACCGGGAAAGACACGGTTGGAGCATGGAACCCGTAATCCATGAGGCGCTTGGCCACGTCTTCCACCTCGATGCCGGCCGTTTTCTTCAGGTTCCGCAGATCAAGGACGCATTCGTGCGCCACAAATCCATGGGAGCCCCTGAAAAGGACGGGATAGAACGGATCCAGCTGTTTTGCAATATAGTTTGCGTTGATGATGGCATAGCAGGTCGCTTCTCTCAGTCCTTGTGATCCCATCAGTCGTATATACGCCCATGAAATCGGCAGTATACTCGGGCTTCCCCATGGGGCTGAAGATACAGGGCCTACGCTTTCGCCGGTTCCAATCGAGACTACCGGATGACCCGGCAGAAACGGCGCCAGGTGAGACGCGACCGCTATCGGACCGACCCCGGGCCCACCGCCGCCGTGCGGGATACAGAAGGTCTTGTGCAGATTCAGATGGCATACATCGGCCCCTGCTTCCGCGGGCCGGCAGATCCCGACCTGCGCATTCATGTTCGCGCCGTCCATGTAAACCTGTCCTCCATGTTCATGCACGATCCCGCAGATTTCCCTGATCGCCTCTTCAAACACCCCATGGGTTGACGGGTAAGTCACCATCAGTGCTGCAAGCCTGTCTCTATGTTGTTCGGCTTTCTCCCTCAGGTCGGTCACGTCTATGTTGCCGTTTTCGTCGCATCGGACGACCACGACTTTGAACCCGGCCATCACCGAACTCGCCGGGTTTGTCCCATGTGCCGATTCAGGGATAAGGCAGATGTTGCGGTGTCCCTGCCCCTTCGATTCGTGATACTTGCGGATCACCAGCAGTCCCGAATACTCTCCCTGCGATCCGGCGTTCGGCTGCAGGGAAACGGCCGGCAGTCCGGTGATCTCGCCAAGCCACGCCTGCAGCTGGCGGAATATCTGCTGGTATCCTTCGACCTGTTCCACGGGAGCGAATGGATGAATACGGGCAAAGCCCGGCCACGAGACCGGCATCATCTCCACGGTCGCGTTGAGTTTCATAGTGCACGACCCGAGAGGAATCATCGAAGTGTTGAGAGCCAGGTCTTTTGACTCCAGACGATGCAGGTAGCGCAGGAATTCCGTTTCCGAGTGATAGCTGTTGAAGACGGGGTGAGAAAGGTAGGGGCTCTTGCGCGCAAGCGGAGCAGGCAACTGCGCCGCGGAGACCTTTTCAATCAGTCTCCCGACATCGAACGGCTGTGCCGCTCCGGCAAACACCAGAAGCAGATCTTCGACATCGCCGGCCGTCGTGGTCTCGTTGAGGCTTATCCCCACCGAATCCGAATCGATGCGGCGCAGATTGATTCCGCGTTTCCGGGCGGCTTCAATTACCTTTCCCGCTCCCGACGCTCCCGTCTCTACCCGCAGGGTGTCAAAGCAGGGATCCGGACCGGCGTCGAATCCGGCTTGATTGAGACCCTCGCGGAGCGCAGAAGCAAGGAGATGAATCCGTTTTGCTATGTTTCTGAGACCTTCAGGCCCATGATAAACGGCGTACATGCCCGACATCACGGCAAGCAGCACCTGCGCGGTGCAGATGTTGCTGGTGGCTTTGTCGCGCCGTATATGCTGCTCGCGGGTCTGAAGAGCAAGCCGGAGCGCAGGCTTGCCGAGAGAATCCTTTGACAGTCCGACGATGCGGCCCGGCATCTGCCTTCTGTACTCTGCACGTGTTGAGAAAAAGCCTGCATGAGGCCCCCCATACCCGAGCGGCACTCCGAATCGCTGGGAATTCCCCACGGCAATGTCGGCGCCGAATTCTCCGGGAGCGCGCAGCAGAGTCAGCGAGAGAAGATCTGCCGCGACTGTGACCAGTGCGTTGTTCTGGTGTGCGCGCTCGATAAACTCCGAGTAGTCATATATGCGGCCGTCGCTTGCCGGATACTGCACCAGGGCGCCGAAGACCGGTTGAGCGAAGTCGAATGTCTCGTGATTTCCGATGATGAGGTCGATCCCGCGCGCCCGTGCTCTTGTTTCCACCACTGCAATTGTTTGCGGATGGCAGTTCTCGGACACGAAGTAGTTCCCTGCCCCGGTCTTGCACAGCCCGAAGCTCATGCTCATGGCTTCGGCGGCGGCCGTCCCTTCATCGAGAAGAGATGCATTTGCAATCTCCAGGCCTGTGAGATCGGCGATCATGGTCTGGAAATTGAGGAGCGCTTCCAGCCTGCCCTGTGATATTTCCGCCTGATACGGCGTGTAGGCGGTATACCACCCGGGATTCTCCAGGATGTTCCGCTGAATGACAGGGGGAACAATACAGTCGTGATACCCCATGCCTATGAAAGAGCGAAAAATCCGGTTCCTGCCGGCAAGCTCCCTGAGTTCGGCCAAAATTGCATTTTCAGTGCTCCCGTCACCTATGTCCGGCGGCTGCTGCAGCCTGATCGAAACCGGGACGGTCTTTTCCATCAGCTCGTCCATCCCGCTCAGACCGAGAACCTCCAGCATTCTCCGGCCGTCCAGCGGCCGAGGCCCTATGTGCCGCCGGACAAATGAATATGAATCTGGGAGTACCGGGTCAGTTCTTCTGGTAGATGCCATTGGTTCCTATCCTGTATTGATGTAGAGGGTAAACTGTAGAGTGTAACTCCGGGACGGGAAGACTCTCAATAGCGGTCAGGACCTGCACGACCGCCCGCCGCGGTTATCCAGCAGAAAACCGGGTCATGGGCTTCTTCTGCGGGACGCCTTCGGCTGCGCAGCTCCGCAAGGGAATCACTCATTATCTGGAAGACGTCTTCCATGAGCCGGTGCTTTTCTCCCCTGGCATAGCCCGACAGATCTATGGGCGCCCCGATCCTGATCCTGATCGTTACTCCGGGAGTCACCTGCAGCGTTCCCGGAACTATGACACGGCTGCTGCCGTCGAGTGTTATCGGAACCAGCGGCACACCGGTGCGCAGCGCAAGGGCAAACGCACCGCTGCGGAATTCCCCCAGTTCCCCCGTTCGACTCCGGGTCCCTTCCGGAAAAGCGATTGCGCTCACCCCGCCGCGAATCTCCTCCGCGGCCTGTATGATTGTCTTTGCCGCTTCCCTGGGATTTTCACGGTCTATCGGGATGTAGCCGGAGCGACGCATGTGCCATCCCATGAACGGAATCCGGAAGAGCGACTTCTTCGCAATCCAGCGAAACTGAATCGGAAGGAATGCCGCGAGCGAAAGGATATCGTGCAGTCCGCTGTGATTTGCCACGAGTATCTGGGGACGGGTGCGATCGATGTTTTCGATGCCTTCAATCTCGACGCGGGCCCGGCTCAGCCACAGGTTGTCCTTCGACCACCTGCGCATGCAGTAATGCTGCAGCTTTCCCGTGCCCGAGACCAGGCTCCCGAGTATCGAGACAGTTCCCCAAAACACCGTGCTCACTGCGCATCCGGTCCAGCACCAGGTCGTGAAAATTCCGGCTCTCAGTCTTTTCATCCGGAAGAATGTACATAAAAAGGGTTCCCGGTTTCCAGTTCAGAGTTCCGGCTCTTGGTTGAAAATCAGTGGAAGGGTATTGCAGATGATTTGAAAAAGAGTTCCAGTTTTCCCCGGAGAGCCGGCACCCGTTGTCCCGATCCCGGCTCTCTTGCGGCGGTATCTGGTTCTTAATGCTCGATTTTGAATCCCGCTTTGAGCACGACTTGAAATTCCGCAACCTTGTCGTCCTTCAGGTTACCCCGCTGCTCAACCACTTCAAACCAGTCAATGTGACGAACGGTCTTGGCGGCTTCGGCAAGCGCCGATTTGACTGCTTCCGAAAAGCTTACGGGCGAAGTCCCGACAAGTTCGATCTTCTTGTATGTTCCAGGCATCGGTCGAACCTCCTTTACTTAGGATCTAGCATAGAAACCCGCGCTTTTCGAGGTCTGGTCGGAAATATTTCACGGAGCGGCCTGACGCTTGCGCTCTTCCGCCTCCTGCAACCAGCCGCGGCGCAGCTTGTCCTGCGGCACGCTGGACATGTACGGCTTGATGTCGAGTACAGGAGTTCCGTCAAGCATGTCGACTCCATGCAGATACAGAGTTGCGCCTTCACGCCGCACCAGCTCGACCACCGTCAGTCCTATGCTATTCGGCCTGCGGGGAGAACGTGTCGCGAAGACTCCGTGGGGACGGTCGTCAGCAGGCGTGACCCCTATAAGCTCGCAGTCCTCATCCTTCGACTGGTGGAAAACCCAAACGACAAACAAATGCGAGAAGCCCTCGATATCCTGGAGTCCGGCTGCAAACTCCGGCAGCACTTCCAGGCGCCCGTCCATCGTATGGGTCGCCCCGAGTCCCTTGGGTATCTGGCCGGTATCTGTATAGGAACTGCGGATGTATCCTATTGCCTGCATTCTGAATTCTTCCATATCTCCTCCGGGCATCGATGCACTATTATTAGACTATTATGACACCCGATGTTGCAGATGCGCGGGAAAGAATTCAAATCATCGCCCACAGGGGAGCATCAGGCGACGCTCCGGAAAGCACGCTGGAGGCATATCGTCTCGCCCTCGCACTGCAGGCCGACTTCATCGAGATGGATGCCCACAGGCTGAAAGACGGGACAATCGTGATCATTCATGACTCCGACGTCGCCCGTACGACAGATCGCAGGGGAAAACTCTCCCGTTTCACGCTGTCTGAGCTGAAAACGCTGGATGCAGGGAGCTGGTTCAACAAGTCGTTCCCGGAGAAGGCCCGACCCGAGTACGAGGGACTCAGGATCCCTACTCTCGACGAAGTTATCGATATCGTCGCAGGAAGCGACACGGGTTTTTACATTGAAATCAAGGAGCCCGAGCACTACCCGCCCGATTTTGAGTCGCTGCTCCTTTCCATTATCCACAACAGGCGGATCAGAGAACGGACGACCGTCTTTTCGTTCAGCGCGCGTTCAATAATGAAAATCAAGGCGCTCGATCCGGGAATGAGAACGGCCCTCCTGGTGTCCGGCAGACGCATCGATCCGATCGCCTCTGCGATCCGCGTAAACGCCGAAGAGCTCTCGCTCAGGCACGACCTGGTTACTCGCGCGCTCGTCAGCGCAGCGCGCGAAAACGAGCTTGCGATCTCGGCATGGACGGTGGACAAAAATCCCGACATGCAACAGATCATACAACTCGGCGTGGACCGCGTTGTCACCAATTATCCCGGACGGCTCAGACAGCTGCTCAATTCCCGTGTGTCAGCTGCTCGGCGGTCGTGAACCGCGGTTCGATATCAACAGGAATTCCGTCGAGCCGGGCAAGAGCTTTCTGCACTTCCGGGCGAACAACCGCCAGCCGGGAAAGAAGCTCGCCGGCTTCGTCATAGCTCCCCTCGGCCTCGAGTGTCAGGAGTTCTCTGGTGAGCGCCTCGACCCCTTCCCCGATTTTCCCGCGGTCAACTGAAAATGTGCCGTCCCTCTCCATCCTGAGAGCGCCGTAATCGAGCAGGAAGTTAAGCTGCAGCGCCATCCCGCGCCCATGAGCTTCATTGATCCCGAAGCGCATCGAACGGAAAGCGGACGCAAGATACGTTACATACATACTCTCCTGCAGTTCCTTGGCGAGAACACCCTTGTCGACCAGGTACTGGAGCGCAAAGAGCCCCGAGATATCGGCCTTGGCTTCTTCTATCGCACTATAATTTCCCCCGAGCTCCTGTCTGACAGTGCTGGCGCGTCCCTCACGCACGATATCGTGCGGCCCCAGCCCGTGCATCAATTCATGCATCACTATGTGGGTGAAGAAGGCATCGAAGGAGACGTATGATTGATCGGCCGCCGACAGCACCCTGCGTGAAATCGGGAGCAGAACAATTCTGAATTTCGCCTCCTGCACGTTCTTCAGCATGACCCGTTTGGCACCTTTTTCCCGTATGACGCGCTCGTCGTTCGGCAGATTGAAGGCGGCGGTCTGAACTCCCCGGTTGGCGTCACCGGCGGCAAATATCTCGTTTACGACCCGGATGGGTGCCATCGATCCGATTTTCGGATTCCTGTACTTCGGATCGACGGGCAGATTGTTCTCTATTTCCTGAAGACAGGAACCGAGTTTCGAAAGCTTCGCAGTCTCAGGGTCATCGCGCACGGTGATAAATGCCTCGAACGCAGCCTTGGCGTTGAACCACTCGTCTTCGTACACCTCATAGGGGCCGATTGTCGGTTCAACACTCGAATCGAGCTCCATCCATGCAAGATCGCTGTCGTAGTAATCGTTGTTCAAAAAAGCATCGGCGCGTTTTATGAGATAGGCTTTCAGGGTAGGCTGCGCCGTCAGGGAAGCGGCCTCCCTCAGCAGGGCCGCCGCTTCTGCAAGTTCTCCCTGGTATTCGAGACTATACGGAACGGTCAGGAATCTGCCCGGCGACGTCCTTTCGTGGCGGATAGTGGTAAAGAACCCCATCGCCCTGGAACGTTCGGATGCGTTCAACGTGTTGAGCCACGCTTCGATTTCCTTCTTGTCAATTCCGGCCGGATAGAAGTTGGCTCCCGCAGGCTTCTCCGGAGTTCCCGGAATGAAGGGAAGGTCATTATCCAGGCGCGACCAGGGTCCTTTGTTAAGCAGGAAATAGTGCAGCCGCGCTTTCCCGACAGGAGAATCACTCTGCCGCACCAGATCCAGCAGCATCGTTTCATTGCCTGCCCACACCTGGCGCAGGAAGATCGCGTCCATTATCCTTGCCGCCTTCACAAGGCGGGCCAGCGCCTCGCGTTCCTGCACAGGGAGATGCGAGATGTCGGCCGAGATCTCAACCGGAGCAAACCGTTCCGCCATTTTTCGGATTTCTGCCGCATCGGGCATTCTCACCTCCTGTGATTGCAGCGGGATTACAGTCAGAACGAGAAGGAACAGTGCCGTTCGAACTTTCATGATCTTCAGAATACCGCACTTTTCAATCAGGATCGCGGCAGATTGCGTCTTTTGCTGAGTCGCAGCTATGCAATTTGTTGAATTGGCTTTTGGTATTCTCTATTATTCCAGATTTCAGCTCATGGGTGAACGTGTCTGCAGAAGCAACCAAAACTGTAACTCCACCAAAGTCCAGGGCGACCGCCGAAAGCATGGCGACCCGCCAGCGTGAAATTTCCATCTCTGAATTCTTCAGCAAGAATCGTCATCTCTTAGGATTCGATAACCCTCAGAAGGCGCTCCTGACGGCCGTGAAAGAAGCCGTCGACAACTCTCTGGACGCCTGTGAGGATGCCGGGATCCTGCCCACGCTTAAGATCGAAATCCGTCAGCTGGAGGACGACCGCTTCCGCATCGCGGTCGAAGACAACGGCCCCGGCATCGTGAAATCCCAGATACCGAAAATCTTCGGCAAGCTTTTATATGGGTCGAAGTTTCACACTCTTAAACAGGCGCGCGGCCAGCAGGGCATCGGGATTTCGGCCGCCGGCATGTACGGGCTGCTCACGACGGGCAAGTCCATTGCTGTCACATCCCGCACAGGAGCAGGGAAACCGGCGCATTACTACGAGATCCAGATCGACACCCGGAAGAATGCGCCGCAGATCATTACGGACAAGGTCGTAGATTGGGAGGCGGAACATGGAACGCGGGTCGAGATCGAGCTGATCGGGACCTACAAGAAAGGACGCCACTCGGTCGATGACTATGTGCGCCAGACAGCGATAGCCAATCCGCATTGCGAGATTTTCTACACCCCGCCGGATGCTGCTGAACCATTTCATCTGCAGCGGGGATCCGAAATGCTCCCTGCGGAACCGAAAGAGATCAAGCCGCATCCTTACGGCGTCGAGCTCGGCGTTCTTATCAGGATGATGAAGGAGAGTTCTTCGCGTCAGCTCAGCGCCGCACTTCAAAAGGACTTCTCGAGGGTGAGCAGTCGCGTGGCCGCCGAGATCTGCCATGCCGCCGGGCTCAGGCCAAGCGCCAATCCGCACACTATCGTAGTGCATGAGGCTGAACAGCTGTTCAAGGCAATCAACAGTGTCAAAATCATGAGCCCGACGACCAACTGTCTTTCTCCGATCGGAGAAGAACAGATTCTGTCGGGACTGAAAAAAGAAATCGATGCTTCTTTCTACACCGCCATAACGCGTGCGCCTGCCGTCTACCGGGGGAATCCTTTCCAGGTGGAAGTCGGTCTCGCGTACGGCGGCAGCCTCAAGAGCGAAGAGCTCATCGATCTGTTGCGTTTTGCCAACCGCGTGCCGCTGCAGTATCAGCAGTCCGGTTGCGCCATGACCAAAGCCGTTCTGGGAATTGACTGGCGCAATTACGGACTGTCTCAATCCAAAGGAGCACTCCCGACAGGTCCCGTGGTCCTTTTCGTCCATATCGCGTCGGTCTGGGTGCCCTTCACTTCGGAAAGCAAGGAAGCGGTAGCCGCCTATCCGGATATCATGCGTGAACTGAGGCTGGCATTGCAGGAATGCGGCCGCAAACTCTCGATGCACGTCCGGGCGCACAGAAGAGCGGTCGACGAGCAGAAGAAGCGGTCTTACATAGAGAAATACATACCGCACATCGGCATCGCGCTTCGAGAGATTCTCGGATTGAGCGACCAAGCCGAGAAGGATCTCGTGGTGACGCTCAAGGACGTACTCGAGCGTAGCCGCTCACGCGAACAGTTCACGGACTGAGTCCGGCGCAGTGGTGTACCATTCTCAGAGAACACAGGGTTTGCACATGCCAAAGAAGACGGATTCCAGAAAGACGGCACAGAAAGCCGTGAAAAGCGTCCTGAGCGCAATCCAGGATTCGGCAAAGGATATTCACGGCAAAATCATGGCGCGGAAAAAGCCGACCATGAAGCTCCCGGTGCGATCGCTCTCGAATGTGCGCTATCAACCTCAGCGCGGCTTCTTTGAAATGGCGGGCCAGAAGAAAGAAAGGACGCTTACGGTCAATACGGTCAAGACGTTCGCCCAAACGCTCCGCATGGTCGCACTTTCGAAAGAGCTGATCGAGAACGACGATATCGCGACCAAGAGGGAGGCATACTACGTATCAAAGAACTGGGAAGATGCACGTTTCAGCGAACAGCCGGAGTCCGACACCGTGATGGATGACGTCGAAGCGTATTTCGGCGTCAACCGCGAACAGCTTGGCTTCATCCCGGAAGAAAAGGGAGGAGACGTCGCCGGGCGCCTCGTTGTAATAGACCACGACCGCGACACCGGCAGGACTCTCAGAATCGACTGCACCAAGTTCGGTTCGGGCGCATACAGTGTCCCCATTTCGGTCGAGCAGCTGCAGTTTGAGACCAACGCCGGTTTTGTCCTGGTCATCGAAACCGCCGGCATGTTCCAGAGGCTGGTGAAGCACAACTACTGGAAAAAGGCCAACTGCATCCTGATAAGCATGGGAGGAGTCCCAACACGCGCATGCCGACGCTTCATACGGCGTCTGGCCGACGCGAAGAAAATCCCCGTCTATGTTTTTGTCGATGGGGATCCGTACGGAATCACCAACATCTATCGCACCCTGAAAGTCGGGTCAGGAAACGCCGCGCATCTCAACGAGTTCTTCTGCGTTCCCCAGGCAAGATTTCTCGGAATCACTCCGGGAGACATCGTCGATTACAAGCTTCCCACGCACCCGCTGAAAGACGTCGATATCAAACGCGCCAAAGACGCAATCAAGAACGATCCCTTCATCCGCCACCACAAGGAGTGGGTCAAAGCGATGGAGCATCTGCTGGAAATGGGAGTTCGTGCGGAACAGCAGGCGCTCGCCAAGCACGGCCTCAATTACGTAATCGACACGTATCTACCCGAAAAGCTTGCCCACCCCGAGCGCTTTCTTCCCTGACGGGATGCAGTAGATCAGATTTCGACATCCTTCGGGCCACGCAACTAAAGTTGCAGCGCCTTCTCGGAACGTCATAGTAGAATACCGCATGACTGTTCGATCGTTGCCGACACTGCTGATGATCTACACAACCACGTTGGGAATTGGCGACCATGAAAAGAAGAAGAGTGCTCTCGCTTTTGCGCGCCTTTGCGATGCTTACCGTAATCATTATCACGTTGATCACTGAAGCCGGATTCACGGCGGCTACGTCTCAGCCGAAGTTGCGCAACGTCGCGTTCAGGAGGGCGGCCTGGCATTCCAGCGCCGCCAACTACGACAATACCGGCCAATTGGTCACGGACGGCATCATCGGTGTGCTTTCGAACGAGGTCATTGATTACACCGGCACATCTGTATCCAATCACACCTACGGGCAGATGGTTCCCGGAATTGTGAACAGCGAATGGATCAGCGCATCCGGCGGCGAAGAATGGGTGTATCTGGATTTCGGCGGTAACACATCGCTGCAGAACGTCAGGGTGTATTGGGGCGCGAATTACGCCACCGCTTACGAAATTCAAATTTCCAATGACGCCCGGACATGGAAGACGGTCGCACGCGCAGCGGGTGCATCCGATTCGGTGACCGATACGACGGTTGATGTCCCGGAATGCAGGTATCTGCGGATACTCTGCATGACCTCCTCGGGCCCCAACTACATCATCCGCGAAATCGAAGCCATGGGCGACAACGAGGTGAAGTACGCGCTTGCCCCACAGCCCGCCCCGGAATCCGACGGCTCTCTAAGGCTGACGGGCGGCAATTGGAGAATTCAGCGCGCCTCGCTGGTGAATGCCGACGGTACGGTTCTTTCATGGGCCGGATATGACGATTCCGATTGGCTGCCGGCCACGGTGCCGGGCACGGCCTTCGTATCCTACCTCAACGCAGGCGCTGTTCCACACCCGTACTATGACGATTGGCAGTTCCAGGCATCCGACATCTTCTTCACCGCTAATTTCTGGTACCGCAACTCTTTCGATATCCCGGAATCGCAGCAGGGGGAAAGAGTCTATTTGAACTTTGACGCCATCAACTGGAAAGCGGACGTGTGGTTCAACGGGCAGCTTCTGCGGAACAATCTGTCCGGCTACACCAATTCCATCGAGGGAGCTTTCATCAGGGCGAAATTCGACGTTTCCGCGCTTGTGAATTACGGCGGCCGTAATTACCTTGCGGTTCTGATCCACAGAAACAAGACGCCGGGACTCGTCACGACGCAGGGATTGGCTGAAGGTCCTCTTCCCAATGGCGGCGAACTCGGGCAGGATAATCCGACAATTCATGCTGCGGTGGGCTGGGATTGGCTGCCGACGATCCGCGGCCGGGACATCGGCATTTACAACGATGTGACGGTAACCTTCGGAGGCACCCTTCAGCTGGAAGACGCCTGGATGGAGACTGACCTCGACATTAAGGAAACGTCGGCCAACATCTCCGCAAAGAATCTCGCCCTCGGGAAAACCGTAAAAGGTCTGGGAACGCAGGGTCCCGCTGGCCTCGCATATGTCAACGACAACGATGAGAACAGCCAGTGGATCGCCGAGGATATCGACGGCGCCGGCTTTACGGTGGACCTCGGGGATGTAACGGCTATCAAGAGCCTGCAGCTTGTTTGGGGGACCGAAGCCGGCGGAGCCGCTGCAGCGGCCGAAGACAGGCATCCGGCAAAATTCAAGGTGCAGGTTTCCGACGACGGCCTCGTCTGGCGGAACTTCGATTCCTATGCAGGCGGCGAAGTGGACACCCGTTGGTTCGGCGTCCGGCATGCAGAGCCGGTTGCCGGCACGGAGGAATACACCGGATTCGATATTTCCAATGAAGTGCCCGGGCCGGCGGCTACAGTCAGGGTGCCGTTTGCGGGCAACGATGCGTTTCCGCTCCGGATACCGGTGGGCCAGAATGCCCGCTATGTGCGCTTTACCGCAACGAGCCGGAGGCAGGTGGAACAGCAGGGGAACCGCCTGGTGCCGGTACGGGTCAAGGAAATCAGAATTTATGCTGAGACTGCTGAAGAAGTCGACCAAAGCATGATCCGCACGTATGCTATTGATGCCTCGAAGGCCGACCTCACCTTCCGGACGGATATTCGCAACTACGGAGCAACAGCCGCAGACGTAACCGTCAGCGGCGTCATCATGCCCGGTAACATCAGCTTCTCGAAAACCGTCAAGGTTCCGGCAAATGCCCGCGAAGAAATGTCGATCGACGGGATCGTCCTGAACAATCCTGAACTCTGGTGGCCGAACACCTATGGCCGACAGCCGCTTTACACGGCAGATGTGACAATAAGCGCTGAGGGCACGGTCCATCACTCGGTGAGCTTCAAGTTCGGGGTGCGAGAGTTTACGTATCCAATCGACGGCAACCGCCTTGGCATCTACTGCAACGGCATCCGGATACTCGCAAAGGGCGGCAACTGGGGAATGGACGACGGTCTCAAGATGGACACGCCCGAAAAGTACGATGACAAGATGCGGCTTCATGCCGAAGCAAACTTCACCATGATCCGCAACTGGGTGGGGATGACCAACCACAGGGCCTTCTACGAAGCGGCGGACAAATACGGCATTCTCATCTGGGATGATTTCTGGCTGGCCAATCCTGTCGACGGTCCAAACCCGGACGACGAAAAGATGTTTCTCGACAATGCCGCAGATAAAATCAGGAAGAACCGGCATCATGCCGCATTGGCGCTTTATTGCGGCCGGAATGAAAGCAGCCCGCCGAAAACCCTGGATGACGGCCTGAAGCGGCTCACTCAGGAACACGACGGAACCAGAGTCTATTTTCCCAACTCCGCCGCAGACCCGGTGGGGAGCGGTGGCGGCTACGCCATCGCAGCGATGCCGAACCGCAACAACGGGAGCGGCATCAAGGAGTATTTCGACGAAGTGCCGTATGTCACACTCAGAAGTGAATGCGGCATTCCCAATGTGCCGAGCCTCGAAAGCATGAAGAAGTTCCTTCCCAAGGAGAAACTGTGGCCGATCAACGAGTCATGGGCGCTTCATGACTGGACGTACCACATGAACGGACCGGCCAACACATTCATGGACGCACTGCAGCTCTACAAGCCGGGCGATTTTACCGTCCCCACTGACAACGTGCGCGGTCAGAAGCCGGATCCGGCGGATCCCGTCTTTGTTCAATACAAGAAGGACATAATGGAAATGGTGGCTGCCGCCGGCAAGGCACACACGCTCGAGGAATTTCACAGGATCGCGCAGCTGATCAACTACGAGAACTTCAAGGGGGTGTATGAGGGCCTGACCGTGAAGCGCTCCAACGGCTTTCTGATGTGGATGAGCCAGTCTTCGTGGCCGAGCTTTATGTGGCAGACCTACGACTGGTATCTGGACACGAACGCCGGCTACTTCGGCGCCAAGGCGGCGAACCAGCCGACCCATGCCGTCTGGGATCCCCGGGACGATTCGATCGTTCTTTCAAACATGACGCCGAGAACGTACAACGATGTATCAACATACATGAAGGTATTCGATCTTGACGGCAACGTCGTATCGGAACGGATCTGGAACACGCCGCTCCTTGGCCCGGACTCATATGGCATCAGGCTGGCAACAGCGACCCAAGACTTTGCCAAATCGCCGACAGACATGGTGTTCATACGGCTCACCGTGAAGGACTCCACCGGCCGGACGCTCGGCGACACGCTCTACTGGCACAACTGGAAAGACTACATGCGGTATGAGTCGTTGAACCGCCTGCCTGAGGTACGCATCCGCGCCGAGCTTTCATCGAAATCCACCGTGGACCGGGAAATCGGAAAAGGCAACGTTCTATATACGATGACGCTGTCCAATGACAGCTCTGCGCCGGCCGTGCAGACGCGCATCCGGACCACCAGCAGCGCAACACGTGAAGACGTGCTTCCCGCGTTCTACAGCGACAACTACTTCTCGCTGATGCCCGGCGAGAGCAGGATAGTTACGGTGGAATTCAATCCTGAGCATCTGAAAGGCGGTTATCCCGTGTTTGAGCTCAGCGGGTGGAACACCAGTGTGGAAACGATTGACCGGAAGGATTTCTGGGATCCTTCCATGAAGGAGGAGTAATGAACAACGAAAGTCAGCGCACTCTCGAACAGGTTTATCGCAGCGCCGTGAGCGGCCTCTATTCAAGACTGCGGAGCAACTACGAATTCCTGCACCGGAGATTCGGAGATGACGGGCTGAAGCTGATTGCAGAGATGAGTCACGAATATGGAATCACGGTGGCACAAAGAGCGAAAGCCCGGCTGGAGAGCAATGACCTGCATTCGGTGGCACAGTATCTCCTCCGCATATTCGACACGGTAGCCCGAGGGCGTGGGCTGATATCCACGATACAAGATGACCCTGACCGGGTTATCATCACGGTTGACCGGTGTCCTCTTGATTTCACGATGCCTGAAATGTGTGCGGCGCACACCGAGATGGAAAAGGCGGTGGTGGAAGAGCTCAATCCCGGCCTGACCTATCGGATAGGCAAGTCCATTCCGGCAGGTCATCACTGCTGCGAACATATTGTCGAGAAAAAGCAGTAACGTGTCACACCGGCAGACCATCGTCTCAGACGGTTGGCTTAGGCAACATCCTTAAACCTTCAAGTGAGGCAGAAATGGATAAGACAACTCGATCGCCGATAGGAGAGACGGATTTCCTGCAACCCAGCCATCTCATATCGGCAGAAGTCAGCCTGTTCTGTCAGATGTTAAGGAAGTTTGTTGACAACGAGGTTCTGTCCCATGCTGAAGAACTTGACGATTACTGGGACTGGACGGAGCGAAAGGAGCAGACATTCGTCCACGGCATATGGAAGAACCTGCTCATTGGCCTGGGACTGCAGAGGACTTTTCTGCCCGAAGACTTTGGCGGAGCGGGGGGACAATCAACCGTCGAAACGGCTGCGATGATCCAGGAAGTAGCCCGCGGCGATTACGGCCTTGCGAGTACGGGTTTCATCAGCCCCTGGTCCATCGCAGCACTCATGATCCCAAGGCGGAATGAATACCTTCTGAAAAAACTCGCTCCCCTGCTTCTGGGAGATGACGTTTTCATAATTGCAAGCGCGATTACCGAACCTCACGCAGGAGGATCGGTGGAAGACGTGAGGTTGAGAGGAACTCAGATCCGGACGCGTGCCCGGCTCGAAGGCGACGAATGGGTGATTAACGGGCACAAGTTATGGGCATCAGGATTCAGGGAAGCAAATTGGTTCAGGGTCCTCTGTGTAGTGGAAGGTGAGGAATTTCCGGGAAATATCGCTCAGATCTTCGTCCCGGCTGATGCGCCGGGAGTCTCCACGAGCAAGCCGTACCGGAAAATGGGAGCCTCGATTGACACCAACGGAGACATATGGTTTCAGGACGTGAGGGTCCCCAAAGAGAACCGTGCACAGCAGGATCCTGAAGACGATCTGAAATCGGTGATTGCCAACATCACCATAGGCCGCCTCACTTCAGCCGCTTTCCCTCTTGGGATCATGAAAAGGGCTTACGAAGTCCTCCGTGATTATGTCGACAGCAGGGAGATTGCCGGCAAGCCGATGAAGGAGCACGGGGCGATCGCGCACGAACTGGGTCGGGTCGCTCAGAATATTCTGGCTGCGGAAGGCTTCTTCTACTCGGCAGCCGCCCGGATGGATCGTCCGGATACATACGGTTTCCCGTGGGAAGCGAAAAACGTGGCGCTCGCCAGTGCTGTTCAGAATGCAGTCGGTGAACTCGGATGGGATGCCGTGAGCCGTTCTCTCGAACTCATGGGTTCCTATGGCTATTCCAGGGAAGGAAAGATGGAGAAGCTGCTCCGGGATCTGAAGATCGGCCAGATTGTGGTTGGCGGGCCGATCCTTCGCCTCGTCGAAATCGCTCGACACTATTTCGGCACTCAGACGGTTTAGCAGTCCGAAACCCGGTCAATTTTTTTGGCTCATTTTCCGGTTCGCCCATTAGTTATGTAAAGGGATGAACGCCTGCGGAAAAGGAGCCATGTATATGGGACGACAAGCGAGAGAGCACCGTGAGCGCCGCAAACGGGATCACCAGCAGAACAGCCGGATCAACGAACTCGAAGAGGAAATAAAGCGGCTGGCCGGCGGAAGTGCAATCATTTCCTGCTCGGATGACCTCCCTCCCGACATCCGGCAGTCTCATCTGGAGGACATTCTCAAATTCGAATCGATAGGGTCGGGGCCAAGCCTCTTTGAAGGACTGCAACAGAACGGGGTGGAATTGCCGCATCCGGACAATCTGGATGACGATCAAGCATTCGACAGGGTAATGGAGATCATGCAGGCTCTGGAGGAGGTGCAGGTTGTCCTGATCGGTTTCGACCACATGACACCGCGCCAGGTCTACTCGACGCTCTGGCACGAGACTCTCTGGGAAGGCTGCTATGTGAAGAAGCGGAATCCGGAAGCGTTCACCATCATTGATGTTTCTCATCGAACGTCACAATCCGAGATTCAGAAATTCTTCAGGAGAATTGCAAAGGCGGTTGCTCTGCGAACTTGACGGCCCCGGCGTTCATGAGCGGGTGCCGTGATACGCGGAGCTGAATTCCCCGGCCGCCGCCAGAACGGCATCAATGTCGGCCGGTTCGATACCGTAGTGTGTAACCGCTCGAATGGATCCGTGGTGACTGGGAATGAGGATTCCCCTGGCTGCCATGAATGGAGCGAACTTGTCGACCGGCAGCCCGGAAAGGCTGAAATAGACCATGTTGGTCTGGACAGAATCGAGATCCACGTGGAATCCGGGGAGAGCAGACAGTCCTTTCGCCAGGGCTGCCGCATTCGCATGATCCTCGGAAAGCCGGTCTGTCATCTCGGTCACCGCCACGATTCCGGCGGCCGCCAGCACTCCGGCCTGGCGCATTCCGCCGCCTAATATCTTGCGCCAGCGGCGCGCTTCTTTTATGAACGAGGTGGAACCGCAGAGCACGGATCCGACGGGCGCCGCCAGTCCCTTCGACAGGCAGATCGAGACCGAGTCAAAAGGCCGGGCAATCTCGCGGACTTCGACTCCCAGCCTGACAGCGGCATTGAAAATTCTGGCGCCATCCAGGTGAAAAGCCAGATTGTGGCGCCGGACAAACTTCCCCGCCTCCTCCAGGTAATCGAGAGGGAGTACCTTGCCGGCCTGCGTGTTCTCCAGACACAAAAGGCGCGTCATGGCGAAATGAACGTCGTCCGGTTTTATGAATTTCTCCACCGTCGCGAGATCCAGCGTGCCATCCGGCTCGAAATCGATCGGCTGAGGCTGAATGCTCCCCAGCACGGCGGCACCCCCGGCCTCATTGCGGTAAGTATGCGCAGTCTGTCCCGCAATATATTCGTCGCCACGTCCGCAGTGGCTCATGATCGCGATAAGGTTGCTTTGAGTTCCGCTCGACACAAACAGAGCCGCTTCCTTGCCTGCTGTTTCTGCAACCAGAGCCTGCAGCCGATTCACCGTCGGGTCTTCACCATAGACATCGTCGCCCAGTTCGGCTTCCGCCATGGCAGTACGCATTTTCGGAGTCGGCAGCGTGACTGTATCGCTGCGTAGATCGATCGCTTTCATGACAACATTCCTCCCGGCCCTCAGTAAGAAATCCGTCAGTCACGATAGCACAATTGCTGTAAAATCCTTCCCGCGATCAACCCTTGACAATGGTGGCCCTATGACCAAGAGAATCGTCTCATCTTCGTTCCGGCAAGTTCTGTTCCTCATGACCCTGATGATATCGCTCGTGCCGCCGGCGTCGGCAGAAGACGGCTATCGAGCCTGGTTGAGATACGATACGGTGCAGGACCAGGAAAGGCTCAAGGAATATCGAAACAGCTTCAGGAAAGTCATACTTGACGAATCCTCCCCGACAATGAAGGCGGTGAAGTCTGAGATACACGCAGGACTGGCAGGCCTGCTGGCCCGCGCAACCGAATACGCTGATGCTGTTAAGGACGACGGCACCCTCATACTCGGCACGCCTGGAAACTCAGATATCGTTGCTTCCCTTGATCTCGGAGAAAGGCTGAGACAACTCGGCGACGAAGGTTACCTGATTGAACAGCGCAGGATCAACGGGCACCTTTCAATCGTGGTTGCGGCCAACCGGGACATCGGGGTGTTGTATGGAACCTTTCACCTCCTGCGCCTCCTGCAGACGCATCAACCGCTTGACAAGCTTTCTCTCACCAGCGTCCCACGGATACGCCACAGGATCGTGAATCACTGGGACAACTTGAATCGCCGGGTGGAACGAGGCTACGCCGGCCTCTCGCTGTGGGAATGGGGAACGCTGCCGGAATACCGGCATCCGCGCTATGTCGACTATGCCCGGCTCAACGCATCGATAGGGATTAACGGCACCGCCATAAACAACGTGAATGCGAATCCGTCGATCCTGACAGATCAATTCCTGAAGAAAGTCTCGGTGCTCGCGGACATCTTCCGCCCTTACGGAATCAAGGTTTATCTGTCCGTGTTCTTCCATTCTCCGGTAGTGCTCGGTGGGCTGAAGACCGCTGATCCCCTGGATCCTTCAGTCCGCAAATGGTGGAAGGATAAGGCTGACGAGATATATTCCCACATCCCTGATTTCGGCGGCTTCCTCGTGAAAGCTGATTCCGAAGGCCAGCCCGGTCCCCACGGCTATGGCCGGACTCACGCCGACGGCGCCAACATGCTGGCCGAAGCACTGGAGCCGCATGGCGGAATAGTCATATGGCGCGCCTTTGTTTACAAACCCGAACAGGCGGATCGCTTCCGCGAAGCATACGATGCCTTCGTTCCGCTTGACGGCAAGTTCAAAGGTAATGTGATTATACAGGTCAAGAACGGCCCCATTGACTTCCAGCCTCGCGAACCTTTTTCTCCGCTGTTCGGCGCCCTGCCGAATACAAATACGATGATGGAACTGCAGATCACGCAGGAGTACTTCGGATTCAATCTCCATCTGGCCTATCAGGGGCCGCTGTACACCGAAGTTCTGAACGCGGATACCTACGCAAAAGGGAAGGGCTCGACCGTCGGCAGAATACTCGAAGGCAAGATCTTTGATTACAAATTGACGGGCATGGCGGGAGTACTCAATACAGGAACCGACCGCAACTGGACAGGACACCCTTTCGTTCAATCCAGCTGGTATTGCTACGGACGCCTGGCCTGGGATCATACTCTCACGGCCGGTGAGATTGCAGACGAATGGATCAGGATGACCTTTGCAAATGACAAGCGTTTCCTGGAACCGGTCAAAGAAATCATGATGAAGTCGCGCGAAGCCGGAGTGAACTATCGCAGCCCGCTGGGACTGACGCATCTTTATGCCCAGGGGCATCACTACGGGCCGGCTCCGTGGACCAAGGACCTGCCGAGAGCCGACTGGACGGCCGTGTACTACCATCGCGCAGACAAGGACGGCATCGGCTTTGACCGGACCGAGACCGGATCAAATGCCGTAGCCCAGTACCATGAACCCGTCGCTGCCGTCTTTCAGGACATCGCACGCATTCCCGATGATTACCTGCTCTGGTTCCATCACGTCGGCTGGGACCACAAAATGCAATCGGGCCGCACTCTCTGGGAAGAACTGGTCCACAGGTATTACCAGGGGGTCGAAACGGTGCGGTGGATGAGGAAAACCTGGGATTCCATTGAAGGACTGATCGACCGGGAACGGTTTGAACATGTAAGGGCTCTGCTGGCGATTCAGGAACGGGACGCTGTACGCTGGCGCGACTCCTGCGTACTCTACTTCCAGTCCTTTTCAGCGAGGCCGATCCCCGACGGGTACGAACGTCCGGAACATGACCTGGAACACTACAGAAAGATGGAACGCGTCGTTTACGTCCCGGATCCTTCGCACAACTGACGTGACGATGGACTTACCGTGGCGAAATGCGGACCAGCCGCGGAACGATGATTTCTTTTTCGCTTTCCTTCAGCAACGGCTGCAGGGACAGGTATTCCGATTCAAAATAGCTCCATCCACGGGCGTCCTGGCTCAGATACACCGGGATTCCTTCTGCCCACGATCGGCGAATCGCCGATTCCGCCTTCTCTGCACTCCAATCCCATCCCGACCACAGAATCCGCCATCCGGGCCTCAGCCCTATTCCCCGGTAGTAATCCAGAATCGGGCTGTACCCTCCTGCTATCAGCAATCCCTCTCCCGGGACCGCCTCCCGTATCCGTTCGGCGAATTCCATCTTTTCCATCTGGATCTGACGCAGAGGTGAAAAAGCGGCAAGCGCGAGCCCGAAAGCCGCCACCTGAATCACTCCCCATGTCACCGCACCCCGTCTCTTTTCGATCCAGCCGCCGTAAAGATATGCGCACATTATGACCGAGCCGGGAAGGATCGGCAGGAGATAGCGAGGGTGGATCTGAACATCGGCGTCCCGCCACAGGACCACAATCGGCACCACGATTGAACAGACAAGCCCCCACCAGGGATTCGGGATCCCTCCTTTGGACCGGGGCCGCGCCCGCTGCTGCCGCTTCACCAATCCCCAGACCGCCGCACCGGCGAGCGCCAGCCACGCTCCGGGGCAGACGCAGAAGGCATAAAGCAGGCTGGCCTGTACATTGCTCCAGAACTGAACCTGTCCCATCGGAATCGCATGCAGCCACACTCGAATACGTTCCGTAAATCCATTGGGATCGGCAAGATAGAAGACGACTGCCGGCGCCAGCGTCACTGCAGACGCGGCGCAGCCGAACAGCGCCAGGTCGCGAATTCTGGCTTGCCGCGGCTGCCGCCGGCTCCAGATCATCCAGACGAAGGCCGCACCCATCGTCAGCGCCTGCTCGCGGATCCCCGCCGCAAGGCCGAAGAGAATACCTCCGGCCAGCGCGCTCGACAACGGACGGGTGGAACCAAATTGCACGACTACCAGCGCCGCGGCCATCAAAGCCACCAGCATCGGGATCTCCGTCATGATGTATCCGGCGTAGATCGCATACAGCGGAGAAAGCGCCAGAGCCAGCGTCGCGAAGGAACTCACGCGGGAAGGAAGAAACTGCCGCGCAAGCTTCTGAAAGAGAATGACCCCCACAAAGCCCAGCAGAACCGTCCCGGCCATGATCACCGTCTCGACCTTGAGCACATCGAGATCAAAGATGCTTCTGGCGGTTTCCCATAGCAGTATGTTGTAGCCGATGAAGACCGGCCGTCCGATCCCCAGATCGGAAAACTCATGCGTGACGATCTGCTTCAGATAATCGTAACTGTCCCACTGCCCCAGGTACGGCGCGCTCCCGGCAAGGTACAGGTAGAGGGCGATCACCGGCAACACAATGGAGTATCGGGATAGTTTCGACATACACAGACGCCAAGCGCCGGCACTAGCGCTATTTTTCGCCGGCAGTGACATTTCCTGACTCGTAGATGACGATTTCACGAACACGTCCGCCGAGGGTCCGTACAATAATCTTTCCAAAATGGGGACCTATCGGTGCGTTCGCCTTCCTGACCGCAATCAGTCTCATGTTTTTGCCGTCTGAACCGTCGACACCCTCAATCCTTACCGACACGGCAGGATCCGTGGACCGGACGGAGTGAATCTTAATCGATTTTGCCCGTGGTACAGTCATCAAAAGTTCTCTGCGAAGCTCCTTCCCCCGAGGCGAGTCCCCAAAGAAGATCGCGGCATCCGAGAGGATCACCTCCGGCTCGATTTCGGCCTTTATGGTCAACTTCACGATTTCGTTCTGAGGATCGTTGGTCGTGACAAAAACCGATTTCTCCACAATTCCGGAAAGGGAGGCAGTATCGACTTTCATCTCGATCCGCCCGCTTTTCCCGGCCGCGACCTTCTTTGCTGACAGCAAAGTGGTTTCACAGCCTCAGGAGTGGACAATGCCGGTTATCTCGAGCGTGCGGGTCCCCTCATTTGAGAACGTAAAGACGTGCCTGATTGGAATCCCCTGCTCCACTTTACCGGCATCACGGGTGGTCATGGGAAACCGGATCGAGGGAGCCTGTTGCGGGGCCGCCACAGAAATCGCCGTGACAAGAAGAATGATGCAGGAACATAGTCGCATTGCAGCTCCATTCAGTGAAGATGTGTTGTCGGAGGCGTGATCATTTCTCACCTTTTTCAGGATTGTGTGACAATCGCAACTCGTTATCGCAAGGTTCCTGATAGACTCTATAGCGTAATACCATGGAATTTCAGAACATAGATTTCTGGATTTCGCTCGTTGCCGGACTTTTTGGTGTGATAGTTTTTGTCATATGGCTGAAAAGAGGCGGCAGGAAATCGGGATAGGTCGAGGCCTGTCCAGGCAGCCAAACCTGTCAACAGCACAAAAAAATGTATTGCTCACGTGTTTTTGATAGATTATTTTGGGCGGTCACGGCAGTCTTTGCCGGGAACCCGCAGGGCAGTTTCACAGATGAACCTACACTGGCGGAAATTGAATGCAGACGATTAAACGCATTCTATTGACCGGCGGCGGCACGGCCGGCCATGTCAACCCAGCATTGGCCATAGGATCCGTCCTGGCTTCCGATGAAAGCCGTTTTCTGTTCGTCGGAGTCCGGGGAAGAGTTGAAGAGGAAGTCGTTCCGCACGAGGGCATCCCGATAAAGTACGTGCGGGCATCCGGATTTCCGGGAGGGATTTCGCCGAAATGGGCGCGTTTTCTCTTTGATCTCACGGCGGGGGTGCTGAAGTCGATATACATCCTGCTGCTTTTTCGCCCACAGATCATAATCGGAACCGGCGGCTATGCATCGGCGCCAGTGGTGGTGGCCGCTTCCCTGCTTCGCAGACTCAGGCTCTGCAGTGCCAGGATTTTCATCCACGAACAGAATGCCGTTCCCGGGAAGCTGAACCGCCTGATGGGACGCTTCGCTCACAAGGTCCTGGTCACATTTCCGGAAAGCCTGTCTCATTTTCCTGATAACGGCCTCCTGGTGGGATATCCGCTTCGGCGCCGCATAGCACGGGTAAGCCGCGAGGAAGCAATACAGAAGGCAAACATAGCCGTCCCCGAGGGACGGAAGATTATCCTCGTTTTCGGCGGCTCCCAGGGATCCCGGACGATCAACCGGGCTATGGTCGATGCTTTGAAATACCTTCTGCCATACCGCGATAAGCTCTTAATCATCCACGGAGTCGGGCTGTTCAAGAGCAGCGACTACAATGCGGTTGCCGATACCGAGGCAAGGCTGCACCGTCTCTACAGCGAGGAACAGCTGAAGGAAATCGGGAGTTTCTACACATACCAGTCGTTCTTTCATAACATAGAAAACTTGTATGGCCTGAGCGATCTGGTCGTAGCCAGGGCAGGAGCGGGAAGCCTCAACGAAATCTCCGCAATGGGCCTGCCGGTTCTGATAATCCCGAAATCGAACCTGCCGGGCGATCACCAGGTGATGAATGCCAGATCCATGGAACGTGCGGGAGGAGCAGAGATACTCTACGAACAGATCGCCCCTGTCGACGGCGTTCTTTCTGAGTGGATTGACGGAGAACTCCTGGCAGCGAGACTCCTGTCGCTGATTCGCGATGACTCCCGACTGCAAAGCATGAGGGAACGGAGCGACTCGTTTCTGAACCACGACGCACTTTCCCGGATCGCCAGGGTGATTCTGAAGGAAGAGAGCACCGCAGAACAGGATTCGGTCCCTGCACGGATACCGACAACCGCTCCGCTCCCGGGCAACAGGGCGCTCCTGTCGCTGCTTGAGAAAGCGCTCGAGAAACAGAAGACCGGCTACAGGCCGGAATTTGTCATTACGCGGCCGCAGGACCTCGAGTATCTCAAGAACCGCGCCAGCGCTCTCCTTATACACCCCTCGTGGCAGGAACGGAACCTGGGGGTGAAGCTCCTGGGGCTACTGCAGGCCAGGGAGCGAATCCCGGCACTCCTGACACTTTTCTTCGACCGGACTCCGGCACCCCTGATTCAGAGGTTTTTTGGGGGAGACTACAGACAGGTAGGGTTTATCCGGCGCAACATAATCGTTTCGCTTGTCCGAATCAACGTGGTATCGCAGGAAGTTGAAAGAGCCTTTCTCGCCGGCCTCGAAGATCCCTATTATGAGGTGAGAGTGGAAGCGGCCCGCGCAGTTGAATTTTTCAACTCAAGGCTATCGTATCCAAAAAATTTCCTTGCGGCGCTGCTGAAGCTCCTGGATGATTCCATTCTTGACGTCAGCGTGGCTGCGGCCGAAGCGCTCGGGAAAGTGGGTGGAGAGTATGATGCACTCCCTGCCCTCCTCGGAAGGTGGGACTCAAGATTCTGGAAGATGCGGGCTGCCGTGCTGCGCGGCATCCTCCACCTGGTGGAGCGGGGAGAAGTAGGCCGGCTCGATCTCGTCGAGGCACAGGTGCCGAGATTCATTCTCACCTCGACGGATTTTGCTCCCCATTTTGAGATCAAATCGGTGTACAGGCAGCTGATGGAGTCAGTTTCCAGGAAGAAGGAGAAGAGAGTAGCGCAATGATCTATTTCCTCGGAAAATGGCTCAATCCCGACGCCGGGTTTTTCTCGTTCCTCCGGCTGGTCGACTATCTTTCGGCCAGAGCCATCGGGGCGGCTTTAACCGCGATCATCCTTACACTCTTCTTCACTCCTGTCTTCATCAGGTATCTTCACCGTCGCGGATTGGTCGACCAGTGCAGAGATACGGGAATCGCGTCATCGTTCGACAAGGCGGGGACACCTGCGATGGGAGGGGCGATCGTCACCGGATGCATCCTGGTATCCTGTCTGCTCTGGTGCAATCTGTCGAATCTGTATCTGCTCACGGTAGTTGTTGGGATGACATGGTTCGGCGCCATCGGACTAATGGACGACCTGGCCAAGACCCGTGCCAGATCAGGCAATCACGGACTTTCGGAGTCGAAGAAACTTCTGCTGCAGGCGTCGTTTGCCGCACTGCTGGTCGCCTGTCTCGCAAGCCCTTTTTCTCCGCTACCGCCCGATCAGGCCGCAACGTTCTATATTCCTTTTCTCAAGACGCCGCTTTTCATCTCTCCCTGGATCTATTTTCCTATTGTGTTCTTTTTCGTCCTGGTGGTCGGAAACTCGGTCAACATCACTGACGGGCTCGATGGACTCGCAATCGTCCCGTCGGTCTTCGTTCTGGGAGTCCTTGGCATATTTGGATGGATCCTGGGAAACAAGATATGGGCCAGCTACCTTAATTATCCAACCCTCCCGGGAGCGGGCGAACTGGCTGTATTCGCTTCGGCGTTCGCAGGCGCGGGCATAGGGTTTCTCTGGTTCAACGCCTACCCCGCTCAGGTCTTCATGGGAGACACCGGTGCCCTGGCTATCGGAGGGTGCATGGCGGTGGTTTCGGTCCTACTGAAACAGGAGGCGCTCTTTTTGATCCTTGGCGGGCTGTTTGTCGCTGAAGCTCTGAGCTCGCAGATTCAGGACAAGATCGGAATACGCTGGCTCGGCCGGAGAATATTCCTCCGCGCGCCGCTGCATCACCAGATGCAGCACAAAGGTCTTGCCGAAACCAAAGTAGTCATACGGCTCTGGATCGCCTCCGGTATTCTGGCGCTGACCGCTCTCGCCACACTGAAACTGCGCTGATGCACACTCCCTCCCGTCTGAAAGAAACCCTTCCACCGAAACGAAGGAGTTCCGGCCACAACGCAGTCCTGATCGGCGCCGGCATCCTGCTGAGCCGACTGATCGGACTGGTCAGGGAACGAGCCTTCGCCCACTACTTCGGCAATTCGGATGCAGCCGATGTCTTCAAGGCCGCCCTGCGCATCCCGAATCTGCTGCAGAATCTTTTCGGAGAAGGGGCTCTTTCATCTTCCTTTATTCCCGTATATGCACACCTTCTGGCAAAGGGTGAGAAAGAAGAGGCAGACCGTGTGGCACGAGTGATCGCCTCGATACTGGCGGTTGCAATGTCGGTACTGGTGCTGGCGGGAGTTCTGGCGACGCCTCTGCTCATCGACCTTATTGCACCCGGGTTTCAGGGCGAGAAGCGCGATTTCACCATCCAGATCGTGCGCATTCTCTTTCCGGGAATGGGAATTCTCGTGCTTTCGGCATGGTGCCTCGGCATCCTCAACAGCCACAGGCGCTTCTTTCTGCCGTACGCGGCTCCGGTCCTATGGAACCTTGCAATGATCGGTGCGCTTGTCTGGTTCGGCACTACCAGACAATCCTACCCGCTGGCGGAGACGCTCGCATGGGGAGCGGTTGCAGGATCGGTTCTCCAGTTCGGAGTGCAGCTCCCCACTGTCCTGCGTCTGGTCGGCAGAATCCGCTTCCAGTTCGAGACAGTCTCGTCGAATGTCAGAACAGTGATCAGAAACTTCGTGCCTGGAGTCGCGGCCCGCGGCGTCAACCAGGTGAGCAGCTATGTCGACGAGATCCTGGCGAGCTTTCTTCCCGCGGGGTCTATTGCCGCTCTGGGATATGCTCAGACACTCTATCTGCTCCCGGTCAGCCTCTTCGGGATGGCAATATCCAACGCCGAGTTGCCTGAGATGGCAAGCCGGAACGAATCGGGCAGTGAGGCGCTCATCTCCCTCTGCCGGAGGATCAACGAGGCTATGCAGCGGGTGGCATTTTTTGTGATCCCGTCTTTGGCGGCAATCCTGCTCCTGGGAGATACGATTGTCGCAGCCCTTTTTCAGACCGGCCGGTTCTCCCAAAGCGACGTGCAGCTGGTCTGGATCGTTCTCGGCGGCTATGCAGTCGGGCTCCTGGCCGCTACCATAGGCCGGCTCTACACCTCAGCCTATTGGGCTCTGCGCGACACCCGAACCCCACTGCGTTTCGCGGTCGTGAGAGTGACGCTCAGCGCGCTGCTCGGATGGTTGTTCGCGTTCCCGCTTCCGCGGGCAGCCGGCATTGACCCGCGCATGAGCGTCGCCGGTTTGACTTTCGCTGCGGGTATTTCGGCATGGGTCGAGTTCGGCCTGCTCCGTCGGTCGATGAATCGCAGGATCGGAAAGACCGGAGTGCCGTACGGATTTCTCGCCAGGGTGTCCGGCGCAGCAGCAGGAGCTGCCGTCGTAGCGTTCCTTGCCAAGGACATAGTCGATATCGCGCCGCCGTATTCAGGGATAATCGTTCTTTCGATCTTCGGCGCGGTCTATCTCGCGGCAACGGCGACGCTTGGAGTCCCTGAAGCGCTCAAGCTGCTGAAATTGGCCTTCAGACGGTAAAGCTTTCCAGCCTAACCGGCCGGGGTTCACAGAGCTTTCAGTTTCGGCTGCAGTGCTTTGAACTCCTCGGTCCCGGCGGTACGCAGCCATTCAAACACGACAGCCTCTGCGGTCGTTACAGTCAGGCCGCTCCGGTCCATCCGCTGCAGCGCGACCTGGGCGTCCAACGGTCTCCGCGATGAAGTGGCATCCGCAACAACGGCAACATTTCTCCCGGTGGAGGCCAGATCGAGTGCTGTTTGGGCAACGCATACGTGAGTCTCGATGCCGGTCAGCAGCACCTGGTCCCTGTTCAGCGACGAAAGCTTCTCTTCGAATCCCGGCGCCGGAACGCAGGAAAAATCCATCTTTGTCAATGGTTGAATCCCCGGGATGCTCCTTCGAATTTCTTCGATGGTGGAGCCAAGCCCTCTGGGATACTGCTCGGTCAGCACCACCGGAATTCTCATCAGGGTCGCCGCAGACAAAATCATATCGACGCGGGCCAGCATCCGCTCATGCTCATGCACGTGGGGAAACAGCCTTTCCTGGATATCGATGACTACTACAACACTACGATCCCGGTCCAACAACTCAGCTTTCATTTTTATCTCCCATCTCAGCCTTGATAGTCTAATCTATATAGTTTGCTAAATGAGCACATAAAGGAGAATACAGTGAAGAAATTAGTACTGCTGAGGCACGGGGAAAGCGTATGGAACAAGGAGAACCTGTTCACGGGCTGGACCGATGTCGGACTCAGCGAAAGGGGGATCCAGGAGGCGACAGAAGCGGGACGTATTCTGCGTACTGAAGGATACACTTTTGATGCAGCGTACACTTCCGTGCTCAAGCGTGCCATCAAGACACTGTGGCTTGCCCTTGAGGAAATGGACCTGATGTGGATCCCGGTGTACAACAGCTGGCGTTTGAACGAGAGGCACTACGGAGCGCTCCAGGGACTCAACAAGGTCGAGATGGTCGATAAGTTCGGAGCGGAACAGGTCAAGCTCTGGCGCCGCAGTTACGATGTTCGGCCTCCGTCGCTCGAGCCCGGAGATGAACGATCGCCCGCAAACGATCGGCGCTATGCGGATCTCGATCCGAAAGAAATCCCGCTTACCGAGTGTCTCAAGGACACGGTAGCCCGAGTGCTTCCCTACTGGCACCAGACCATCGCCCCCGCAGTGCAGTCGGGACGACGCCTCATTGTGACCGCGCACGGCAACAGCATGCGGGCGCTGGTAAAATATCTAGACAGGATGTCGGACGAGGAAATAGTGGGTCTCAACATACCGACGGGCATTCCGCTTGTCTACGAATTCGACGACGATATGACGCCGGTCCGGCACTACTACCTGGGCGATCCGGATGCCGTCAGCAAAGCGGTGCAGTCGGTGGCGAACCAGACCCGGAAGAAATAGCCTGGACTGCTATCCGCGGTCCGCGCCTGCCGGTGTCTCACTGAAGAAGTATTTTCGATATCGCTCCGGCAGGCGGGAGGGCCTGCAGCTGCGGTCGGTGACCACATGCGCGGTCTCTCCGGTCGCCAGCAGCCGGCCGCCGGCCTTGCTTCGTATCTCGTACCGGTAGCGAATGACCCTGTCGGTCGCCTTCGCAACTGCAGTCCGCACGATGATCTCATCCTCAAAACGGGCGGGGGATTTGTAGCGGCATCCGGCCTCAGCGACCATCAGGTAATGTCCTTCTTCCGCTTCCATGTCCGCGTAACTGAAGCCCTTGTCCCTGCACCAGGCAACCCTCCCGACTTCAAACCAGACAAGGTAATTCGCGTGATGCACCACCCCCATCTGATCCGTTTCCGCATAGCGGACCTTCACGACAGTTTCAACATACTCTCGATCTATCTCTCTCTTGCCCATACCTCACCTGAAGCCCGACATGATATCATCCCGAAGGCCGCCGTGCGACAACTTGCATCAGCGCCCGGGCCACAAGCACCCGTTTCTTGCTTTCGTTTGATATGCGCGACTAGAATTGATCAGAGGAGCGAATAATGACATACATAATTACTGAGCCATGCATAAACGTGAAAGACACTGCGTGCGTCGATGTGTGTCCCGTCGACTGTATTCATCCCAGGAAAGATGAAGAAGGTTTCGCGGAAGCTGTCCAGCTCTACATCAACCCCGACGAATGCATTGATTGCGGAGCCTGTGAGCCCGCTTGTCCGGTCGCTGCAATATTCCCTGAAGAGGAAGTTCCGGAGAAATGGAAAAGCTTCATTCCGGTAAACTACGACTACTATAAGAAATAGCTTGGACCATCCATTCCTCCTTCGTTCACGAGAGCGGCGGATAAGGCTCAGACAGGAACATGTTCTCTAAGATTGCGTCACAGCTTCACGCCGAATCCAACGTCCTTTACAGGTTGCGCGACGAACTCAGACAGCAGGGGCACGCTGTCACGGACCTCATCTCCGGAAATATCAACGAACAGGGATTTCTGTTCCCGCAGGACCTCCTAGAGGAGATCCTTGCCCGAAATCTGTCGAAGTGCAGAATCTATAGACCCGACTCCTTTGGCCAGCCTGCTGCGCGTGAAGCCGTGTCCGCGTATTATCGCGGCCGCGGTCATGACATACCTCCGGAATGCATTCTGATTACTCCTGGAAGCAGCATTTCATACTGGTACTGCTTCAAGTTGCTGGCCGACGAAGGGGACGAAATCCTCTGTCCCTGCCCGTCGTATCCGCTGTTTGACTACATCGCCCTGCTCAGCGGGGTGAAGCTGATTCCGTACAGGCTCGATGAGACGAAGGACTGGAGCATTGACATCGATCAGCTCGAGGCGTGCGTCTCGACGAGAACAAGGGCGCTGGTCCTGATTTCTCCTCACAATCCCACGGGGCACGTAGCCACGCCCGAGGAAATCACGAAGCTGGTCGATGTCGCACGACGGCATGAACTTGCCATTATCAGCGATGAGGTGTTCAGCGAATTCCTCCTCCGACAGGACGCACTGCCCCGTCCCGGAACATGCGGGGCGCCTCTGATTTTCACCCTTAACGGTTTTTCGAAGATGTTCGCCCTGCCCGGAATCAAATTCGGGTGGACCGCAGTCTCTGGGGATTTTGAAAAGGTTCGACGGGCAATGCGGGCACTCGAATTGATCTCCGACACATTTCTCCCGGTCAGCGAAATCGTGCAGGCTGCTGCGCCGGAGATCTTCCAGCTTGGAGAGGAAGTCGCAAAAGGTTTTGCGGCCAGGATCCGCAAGTGCTGGCATGAAGCGGATGCTCTCATGCATGGGTCCCGCATCTTTGCTTATGTCAAACCGGATGGCGGATTCTATGTCACGCTCCGGCTCCAGGGCATTTCCGAAGAACGTGCAGCGGAGATGGTGCTGGAGAGGAATCATGTCTTGATTCATCCCGGGTATTTCTACGACATGGAGCCGGATCACCTCGTCTTCTGCTTCGTGCAGAAGCCTGAACTCCTTCATAATGCGGTTTCCGCGCTCATTGCCACACTTGATGAAATGGCTGCCGGCAACTGAATCAGTGCTTTTCGACAGATAAACAGATAGAAGGAAGAGAGAATGAAATACGTTCGGTACAGGGACAGTAGAGGAGAGATCACTTACGGAGTGCTGGAGGAAGATACGGTTTGCGAGATCAGCGGAGGGCTGTTCGGCGCAAGAGAAGAAACGGGCCGCAAAGATGATCTTGGGAGTGTGGAACTGCTCTGCCCGTGCGAGCCGTCCAAAATTCTTGCCATAGGCTGGAACTATAGGAGTCATCTGAGCGACCGGCCCGCGCCGGAAAATCCCGAGATCTTCGTCGTGCCGGTCTCGGCGCTGCTGGAACCGGAGGGAACGATCAGAATCCCTGACGACGCGGAGAATGTCCATTTCGAAGGCGAGCTCGTAATGGTGGTCGGAAAAAAGACACGGGAGATTCAGCCGTCAGAGGCTGAAGAGCATATTTTCGGATTCACGTGCGGCAACGACATCAGCGAACGCAACTGGCAGAAGAACGATCTGCAGTGGTGGCGGGCAAAAGGGTGCGATACGTTCGCACCACTCGGCCCTGCCATCGTTACCGACTTCAACTGGAAAGAAGGACAGATTCGGACCCGTGTCAACGGTGAAACCGTGCAGTCGGGCCGGTTCGCCGAACTGCTGTTCGATCCGCCCGCTATCCTCAGCTATGCGAGCCGGTACGTAACGCTCTACCCGGGAGACGTGATCTTCACAGGGACTCCGGGCGTCACCAGGCCCCTGCAGCCCGGGGATTCTGTTGAAGTGGAGATACCCGGGATCGGCGTGCTGCGCAATCGTGTGGCGTGAACGGTTCAGTCGCCAAACGGCATCGCGGAACCGAGTTTCCGCTTGATGCGGTCCTCTATCCAGTGCCCGTCGCTCCATTCCACGGGGTTCACCGGCAACCCGTGCAGAACCGTGCAGAAGTGGAGGTGATCTCCGCCGGCGAGTCCGGTTTCGCCCGTCTTTCCTATGACATCTCCTCTTGACACTTTCTGCCCTTCCGCAACCGAGATGGAAGAGAGATGTCCGTAGATCGTCGTCAGCCCGAATCCATGATCAATCAGAACGGCGTTGCCATAGATCCCCAGGAACCCGGCAAAGAGGACAACGCCGTCGTTCGCAGCCGGAATCGGCGCCTGCCTGACCGAGGCAAGGTCAATGCCCAAATGGGTCTGGTTATCGATGTTGCGCCCCTGGTACTGGTAGTTGCGCCGGTCGGCAAAAGCCGCCATGACCTTGCCGTTCGGCATCATCAGGAAGGGCTTGGTCCAGAAAAAGGTTGGGCTCGATTTTCCGGCAAGCGTTTTCACCGTTTCTGCGTTATTCAGACGGACTTCCCTGTTGATAGCGAGGTAGTTGTCCAGAAGGCTGCCGCGGTCATTCAAATCGGGAGTCTGGGCGAGGATTGCCGGAACCACCTTCGCCATAAAGCTGTCTGACACCGCCATTACGTCGGAGCGGAAAGACTTGGGAAAGAATTTGTCGATAAAGGATATTTCGGCTTCATTGCCCGCGGCGTCTGTCGCGGCCAGCTTCACATCGGGCTGCCCCATGTCAAAAGGGACGGCAAATATGGCGAAACGGTCCTGCTTCCCTCCGCCCGGAAGCGGGTAACCTCTGAACCACCACGATCCAGCGCGGACGCCATCCCGGACGGCCGATTCCCCGACACGATATACCACCACCTCGCACCCTCCCTGCGCCACGTAAGTCTGGGTGGAAGTTATCTGCAGGGAAGGAGGTGTGAGCTGTACCGGAAGGGTGACTTCGTCAAACACCGGATTCGGCGAGCGCAACCAAGTGCCTGCTCTGCCGGCGGTGACCCGGATCGACGCCGTTCCTTCCCTGAGGCCGGGGAGCACCTCCTTCCCCACCTCGACCACAAGCTCTTCCTTTTCCGTTTTCTCACCCCAGAACGAGAATTGCTGCTCCGGAGTGTAGGTTTTTTCCCAGAGCAGCGAAGAGTTGTTGCCCTGCAGAAATTCGACCTTGACGTCGGTCAGTCCACGGCCGGGCGCTGAGACCTCGATTCTCACCTGCGCCTTTTTTCCGATAACAGGCGTTCCGGGTTCAATCCTGATGTCCGGAACGCTCCCGACACGGAAGAATCCCTGAGCCAGGGCGGCCAGGAGAATGAAGATCAAGAGGGAGAAGAAAACTTTCACTGAACGTCCTGAGCGTCCTGAACTGAAGCGGTCACCAGCCATATCGATCCTTGCCATTTCCTTTTTTTGGTTGAAGCAAGAGTGTATCACCACGGCTGCCTGATGGGTGAGACCAATAGCACACTTTTTGGCCGCTCCGCCTCCCGCGGAAGAATTATTGCTCCAAATCATTGCCTCGATGTACAATAGCGCGGGCAAGTTAGTGAAAAATCCCATTGCACGATCTGGTACAAGGAGGCTGCGATGAAAAAGCTTTGGACAGCCGCATCTCTCGGCTTATTGCTGCTGGCCTTTGGTTGTTCCAGTACTCCCCCTGGAACGATCTCAATCAGTGAACTTCAGGAAACCGCAGCATCGAAGCTGGGACAGGATGTAGTTGTGGTTGGGACCGCCGAGACCAAGACCTCCCTTTCCGCCTTCAGAATGTTCAAGCTCTACAATAAAGGTGACTTTATCTGGGTGACGATCCCGGAATCCGAGGAAGAACCGGCGCAGGGGATGAAGTACAGGGTTTCCGGCCCCTTACAGCAGAAAAAATTCGATCTGATCGGCGAAACCTACTACATAGAGGCAACCAGCCTGAGGGTTGAGTAGTCACCTAATCGCGGGTAATGGGCGCCCCCGCGGGGCGCCCGGTCTGTTCCGGTATCGCGTTTTCAAGGTATTTCAGCAGAAAGCGGCGCAGGTTTTCCCTCGCAACGGCCGTGTGCTCTTTCCATTCTTTGTACATTCGCCTCATCCCGGCACTTACAACCTGTACGGCACGCGACGGGATCCCAACCGTTGGATCGTACGAGAACGGAGCAAGCAGCGCATCCCCGGCCTCGTCACTGATAGCACGCACGCAACTGAGCGGTATTCCCCGTGATGTGGCGACGCGCGCGAGCGCGGCGGTCTCCATGTCGACGATAGAAGCACCGAACTTCCTGTAAACTGTGGCTTTATGAACGGGGTCGCCAAGGACGTGGGGAGAAGTCAACACCGCGCCTGTACACGAGGCGACGCCGGCAGAGATCGCCGTCTTCAGCAGGAAATCCGGGTCGGCCAGTCCGTAAACCCCGTCGATCCGGCCGCTTTCCCACTCTGGACGGTTCGGATCAAACCGGAACGTGAGAGCCTTTTCGACTGCAATTAGACTCCCCAGCTTCAGTTCGGCATCAAGACCCCCTCCGTATCCTACAACCAGTATCCGGGACGGCTTGATCGACGCCAGGACACGTTCCAGGCTTGACGCGGCACGTTTCGGGCCGATCCCCGTTTTCAGAAACCAGAACTCCCTCTCTCGATGTAGTGCATGCCGAAGTCTGATTCCGCCGGCCGGAATCTCTCTCACATCCTGGAAGATATCCAGGGCAGTCTTCAGCTCTTCCTCAAGGGCCGCAGCGATCATAAACATGGCGGGGACAGCATAGGGCGACGGCATGGAAGAGTAAAGCCTGAAAGATTTGCCTCTCGATTGCATCCAATTCCTGGGATAAAGTTGAATGAATTGCGGTCGTTCAGCTATAGTGGCGCAAGATAGGGCCTGAATGAAATGAAAGTATTAGTAATAGCTGTTTTGGCATTTTTTGTCCGACCTATGGCAGGGTCCCCGCACAACCCGGAACTGGAAAATGCCGTCAGACTTTATGAGACCGGGGAGTTCAGGAAGGCGCTCGATGTGTTCCTTGAGCTGAAGGGGAAGGCGCCGGAGAATCCCGAAATAAGGATCTGGACGGGCAAATCATATCTGAAGGTTCACAAGTGGGAGAACGCGGTCAAGGAGTTTGAGAAATCCGTCGCACTGCAGCCGGCGAATGCCCATAATCACCTCTGGCTCGGGAGGGCCCTCGGGGCACGGGCGGCTCATTCAATCTTCTTCAAGGCTGTCGGCATCGCCCGTAAAGTCGTGGCCGCCTTTGAAAAAGCGAGGGAGCTTGCGCCGGACAATCTGGACGTAAGATTTGACCTGATTGACTTTTACCTCAACGCACCCGGCTTTATCGGCGGCGGAAAAGACAAGGCCGAAAAGGAGGCAAAGATCATCTCCGACCTCAATGCCAAACTGGGGTATGCGGCTCGCGCCTCGATCCTGATGAAGGACAAGAAGTGGGATCAGGCGAAAAAAGAACTGACACAGGCAACTATCGAGTTCCCCCAGGATCCGGACCCGTACAACGATCTGGCCGGTTTCCTTCTGGACCGGGAGGATTTCAGCGGAGCCATGGATTCCGCCGCGAAGGCGTTGGCTCTTGATAAAGGGTCTAAGCGCGCCAGGCTGCTTCTGGCCGCAGCGCGAATCCGTCTCAGGACCGCCCTTGATGAGGCAGAGAAATCTCTCAAGGAGCTCGCGGCCGGTTCGCTGACGGACGAGGATCCAGCATTCGAAGAGGTGTACTACTGGCTTGGGGAATGCTATTTCGCAAAAGGGGATAAGGCAAAGGCGCTCGATGCGTACAAGTCAGCGCTGGACTTTGATCCCTGGCACGAGAAAGCAAAAAAGCAATTATCCAAAGTGAAGTAACGCACGGCGCCGGACTCCCGAGTTCTCGTCACAAAATCAAATCGAGGCACCGAAATGAAACTATCGCTTCGCCCTTATGCCCTCATGATTTCCATATCTCTCGTAGTCGCTGTAGTCCCGAGCGTGTCTGGGGGACAGTCTACCAGCAGGTCCATGACCGTCCAGGAGGCGATCAGGATTGCAATGACCCGGGCGCCCGAGGTCCTGATTGCTGAAACACAGGCGGCAAGGGCGAAGGAGGCGGTCCGGGAGACACGGTCCCTGAATCGTCCCCAGGTCTTTACCGGCACAGGACTGGCATACAACAACGGCTATCCTTTGAGTATGGAAGGGGCAGCCCCATCGATCTTTCAGCTGGGCGCAAGCCAGGCCATTTTCAGCAAGAGGAATTCCAACCTGATAAACGAAGCTGAAGAGGCGGGAAAAGCCAGCCGCCTCGGGGCCGAAACGGTGCGAAACGAGCTCGCTTCAAGAACAGCGCTGGTCTATTACGAGCTCTTCAAATCGCGCAAGATAATAGACATAGCTTCGGAGCGGCTGCAGGCAGCCGAACAGCAACAGAGCCTCACTGAGACGCTGCTCGAGGGAGGAAGGGTGCTGCCGGTAGAAGTCACAAAGGCCAGGACCGCCGTCTCGTCGACCCGCCAGCAACTACTGATTGCGAAAGAGCAGGCTATGCTCGCTGAAAGCGAATTGCGTGCCTTGACCGGCATTCCGGATTCTGTCTCGATTGAGACGATCGAACCCCGTATTGAAAGCCCGATTTTCGAGCTTGGGAGTGATGCTCTCTACAGACAGGTCCTTGAATCCTCGCCCGAAGTGCTGCAGGCAGAGGCGACCCTGCGTGCAAAGCAATACCACGTTGAGGCCGAAAAAGGGGAAGCTCATCCGCGCGCGGAGATCATCGGGCAGTACGCCCTGTTCAGCAAGGCCAACAATTACGACGATTTCTTCAACCGCTTTACGCGCAACAACTTCATCATAGGACTTTCGCTGCAGGTCCCCATCTTCAACGGGTTCCGCACGAATGCCCGTGTGGCCCAGAGCCGCCAGGAGGCTTCCGAGGCGAGCCACAACCTCGAACGGATTAAGGCCAATCTGAAGCTGAGGATTGAAAGAGGATCGAGCGCATTGCGGATTGCCAGGGGCGCGGCCGAACTTGCCCACAGAGACGCGGAGGCGGCGCGCGAAATGGTGAAGGTGAGCACGACGCTGCTCGAAAGCGGCAGGATAGGTCCCGGAGATCTCGAGGAAGCGCGCGGGCAACTGCACCAGAAAGAGCTGGCGATCCTCGACGCCGAGCAGCTGCTGTACCAGAGAAAGCTGGAACTCCTCAACGCGACCGGATCCATTACATCGCTGCTTGATTAGAATGGGTTCGATAGGAACGATGAAATAACCAAGTCTCATCGTGACGACCGACGTTAGAGGGGATTGATTTTTCGGTCGTCCCTGACGGGACTTGCCCTTCGGTGGCTCCGGTTTAAGGAATCTGCGGCATCCGATCGTCTCCCTCAACAGCAGCCGAAACCCACGCCTTGAGCCTGTTGAGATCGTCAGGGCCGAGTCTGGACTCGGGATGCGCCAGCGAGTAGTACCATAACGGCATCTCCCCTTCCCCGACCTCTTCCAGGATCTCTTTGAGCAGTTTTACCTGGTCGTAGCTGTCATAAGATCCCCATTCGGAGAAGTTCAGATGCTTCCTCCCTCCGTTGACATCATTGGCGATAAGCCAGGACATGGGAGCGACATTCGCATACCAGGGCCACACCGTCTCGTTGGAGTGACAGTCGTAACAAGACCGCTTCAGGACATTCTTAACTGAAGGATGAGCCTGGATATCCGACAAGACCGGAGGGTTCGTCTTCTCAATTCTGAACACCTGTGCCGCCAGCAGCAGTGCTGCCAGCACGACCCCCCCGATTTTTGCGTCTCTTCGAAAGCTTCGCATATTATCTACTCCAGGAAGCAGGATTTCTGATCCGGGAAAGAACACTCAAAGATATATATTCAGATTCAAAGCGTGTAAATGGGGGACGGCAATTATTGCACCAGGAGTACATAGGATATGTGTTAAACTCTGCGAGCCTCGGAGTTCGATGATGGATGCAAAACAACGGAAGATCCTGATCGGCGTGATTGTCTGCGTGCTCGCCTCATGGCTGGTCATCCCGCTTCTGCTGTCAGGACGTGAACAACCGGTCCCTCTGTCCCGCACCCCCCTGTTGTTCGATGCAGCACAGGCTTACCGAGCTGTTGAACAGTTCGTCACTACTCATCCGACTCGCGTTCTCGGAAGCCTTGAATCCCGTCAATCGACCGGGTACATCCGCGACTATCTCGAAAACCTGGGATACGAAATCAGCTACGGCCACTTTGAGGCTACGATCAACCGCCGGATAAGGGTCGGACGGAACGTGATCGGATATCGCCAGGGGAAAAGTCCAGAGATACTGGTCCTCGTCGCACATTTCGACAACGCCCCGACCAGCGTGCAGGGTGCGATGGACAACGGTTCGGGCGTGGGTGTGCTGCTCGAACTCGCCCGGGTAATGGCCGCGTCACCAATCAACCGGAGCCTTCTTGTCATTTTCTCTGACGGGAAGGAATGGGGGACACTTGGCGCAATGGATGTGGCTGCCACCCACCCGGAGCGGCACAGAATTGCCGCCGTCCTTTCCCTTGATCACGTGGCACCAGGCGACCTTGCCGCATTCTGCCTCCGGGAAGACGGACTGACGAGCGGTTTCACTCCCCCATGGCTGAGGGAGCTGGCACGACAGGCAGGGGAACAACAGGGACTTCCGGTTAGAGCGCCCGCTCTCATCAGCGAGCACCTCCAGCGGTCGTTCTATCTGGCATGGGCGGACCAGGGTCCATTTCTGCATGCACGCATTCCCGCCATCACACTCGGGAGCGAATCAAAAGACAGAGAACGCCAGAAGGCTGTGTACCATTCTGCAGGCGATACAATAGAAAATTTGAAACTGTCAAGCATCGAAAAGTATGGGCTGGTATCCGAACGTATCGCACGCACGCTGGACGAGCTGCAGTCGATACCAGACGAGTCTTTTCAGTATTTCCGGTTGTGGGGAAGCAGCTATCTGAATCCCGCAGCCGTCCGGGCGCTGCACATCATCAGTTTCCTTCCTCTCCCGGTCATCCTGTGGTTCCAGTTCAGGAAGAACCGGAAACGGCTGAATGCCGATCAGGTGGGGCGCGAACTCCTCGCCTTGATGGCTACCCTGCCGGTCTTCTGGGTAATCTTCCTTGCAGTGTGGCTCGCAAAAGGCCTGCGTCTCCTCCCCATCTATTCCCTCTATCCGGCCGTCAAAGATCCTGTGCTGACAAGCCCTCCATTGGGGGTGCTGGGCGGCATCTTTGGAAGTGCGCTATTTGTCGCCGTCGTTTCATGGATTGTGGTCGGCTACTCACTTCGCAGTTTTCCGAAACCGGATTACCATGCATCGAGGCAGGTCCTTCTCACTCTCCTTCTTGTGTACATTGTACTGGGACTGTTGTACAACTCCTACTGGGCCATGACATTCCTTCTGTTCCCCGCCTGGATCTGGGCACTGACAGGACCGGCTGATTGTCTCAAAGTCCGAATTCGGAACCGCATTCTTATTGCGGCCGCAGCCATTCCGTACGCGACGCTCCTGTGGGTGTACGGATCCAGGCTGGAACTCGGCTGGAATTTCGCATGGTACCAGCTGCTTGCAATAGGAAACGGTATGTTTACCGCTTCAGCTTTCTTCCTGGGAACCGCGATGGCCGCACTCGGGATAAGATTCCTCGTGATCCAGTCCCATCGTCCGGAGTAGATCTACAGCGCTTCCCAGTACCTAGAGGGCATGTCCTGCGCGAGTTTCAGCGCACCGAAGGCCCCCGCCAGCAACGGGTCGGCGACACGGGTAACCTGGTAGTCTCCGTACTCGCTCAGTTCCTCCTGCAGACACTGCGCTATGCCTCTGATGAGACTTCCTCCTCCGCCCAGAACGATGTTCTTCCTGATGCGCGTCTGAAATTCCGGATCGACCCGTGACACCATTTCGGTAATCGTCTCGACAATGGGAGGGATAATGCTTTCACAAGCCCTGCGGATTTCATCCTTGATGTCATGAATTGACGGTTTCCCGTTCACCGGGAGTTCAACGCAGATCTGCTCATCAATGGTGCGGACGAAGCTAAACTGCTCTTTGAACTGCCTTACCATATTCCTGTTGAACTTGGAATTGGGATACTTCTGCAGCAGCAGGCTGTAGAGCTGCTCATCCACATAATCCCCGGCAGTAAAAATCGTCTTCTGATCTTCCTCCGACGGTATCGTTCCGTGCATGACGCAGAAGTCGACCGTTCCGGCGCCGATATCCACGATCATGCAATTGCTCAGCAGGTCGATTCCGTAGGCGATCGAGAATGGTTCGGAAACCACCATGAGGGAATGGACATGCTCGGAAACGGCCCTCCGGATGGCGAGCTTGTTTATCTTGAGCGAGTCAGCAGGAACTCCGACCACGGCATGAAGACGCTGTCCGGGCTCCGGCCGGGCCAGTTCGATCAGGTGCCGTATGATCTCCTTCACGGCCCGTTCGCTTCCCTCGATCCCTTCCTTGATGACACCCCTGTCGAGGGGCCGGTACAGATCGAGCGAAAGCCTGTGCTGCAGTGCTTCGGTCCCGACCAGAACGCTCTTGCCGATGACTTTTTCCGCGATGAAGTCTTTCGGCCACCCGACGAAGCTCTCGATCCATTCACGCGTGCCGTTGCTTGAACAGATCGCGCTTCGGGATGTTCCAAGATCTACGCCAAAAAACAAAACACTCTCGCGTTGCTCCTCATTGAAAATCATCTTCGGCTCCCGTATTCAGATAATTCGAAATGCCTTCCGCGAGATACCAGGCGATATCCCGGCGGTGCTCGTCGGTCTTGAGCATCAACTCCTCGGCTGGGTTGCTCAGGCACGAGATTTCAGCAAGAACGGAAGGGACATCCAGGCCCAGCAGGACCACAAATGGAGCCCGTTTGACTCCATTGTCTCTGATTTTCCGGTTCTTCCGGCTGCTGTTTACAAACAGGCTCTTCTGAATCGATTCCGCAAAGTCCTTTGATTCCTGCACCTTCATCACGGTCCCGAGACGGGCGAGAATCTCCTTGAAATCGTTCAGCCCGTATTCCGATCCGCGGTTCTCCTGGCCGGCAAGTTCGAGAACACGCTTGTCCCGAGACGGTCCGAAGTAGAACGTCTCAATAAGGTTGACCGGCGTGTTCGGCAGCCAGTTCACATGGATCGAAAGGAACAGATCCGCCTCAACGCTCTGGGCAAAGGCAACCCGTTCCGCCAGGAGAACGGCAGCATCGTCTTCCCGCGTCATGAAGACATTCGGATATCCCAGATCCTGCAGCCGTGCCTTCAGCTTCCTGGCGATGTCGAGCGTGATGTCCTTCTCGGCTATGCCCGTTTTTCCAAGCGCGCCCAGATCGTCTCCGCCATGACCGGCGTCGATCACGATGTTGTGAATGCCGAGTCCGAGCATTCGGCTGAGCGGCAGATCGCTCTTCTGTTCCAGCGTCCTCAGTTCCGCGACACTTACGCTCTTGACCGGCGATGCCGTGACGACGATCTCGTCGGTCGCAATCACCGGCGTCTCTACCTCGTCTGACGACCTGGACGGCACCTGCGTCACGTCGAGACCGTGCAGAACAAGCATCACGGCACAGACGATGCCGTATGCCAGAACCCTTCGTGACAGGGATCTCTTCCGGCGCAGGTCGCAGTTGAATCCACGGCGCGCGATCAGGAGGTTTTCCTCATACACCCCGCGCAGAATTCTGCTTCGGTCCCTGAGGACCCTTTTTCGTGCAAAAAAATCCGGCATTGCTTTTCCGTCGGATGACGATTAGTCGCATCCGGAAAGGGATCTAAGCAATTTTCAATCCAAGATATAAGAACTTGATTTTACTGCACTTTGCTTCGAACGGTCCCGGTCCTCAACGGAAACCTGACAACAAAGCGGCACTTCTGTGACAAATTCTTGATCCCCGTGGACGGGATAGGAATCAGTTGCGGGAACAGACGATCGTCCTGAGCATCTTGATATGCTCCTCGATATTGGAGCTGTCCTCAGGAGACATCACGTGGGTGAGATAGGATTCGAGATCGGCCAGTGCCTTGGCAAAAAGGCTCGTCTGCATATAAATCAATCCGCGATCCCGGACTTCCGAAGGGGTCCAGGGATTAAGCAGCAGTATTTTTTCGATGATTGCCAACGCTTTCTGGTACTGCTCCCTCTGGCGGTAAATCCCCTTGAGATTGTAGAGCATCCTGGTGATGATTGCCCGTTTCTCCATGGGATTGAGGAGGGAGGGGCTCATCTGCACGGCCCCGTTATATGTCTTGTCCAGGAGTTCCTGGCAGTCCCTGGTGGTAAGGATTCTGCCCATCTCGAACGCGTCAATGATGATATCGCGCTCATTTGCCACATGTTTCATGAGGAAATGCCCGGGGAAGCCGATCCCGTGAACGGGAAAGCCTATGCGGCGGGCGGCTTCAATGTAGATGATTGACAGCGTGATCGGAATCCCCAGTCTGCGGTCGAGCACTTCATTGATATAGCTGTTGCGGGGATCGTAGTAATCCTCGCTGTTTCCCCTGAGTCCTTCCTGGACGAAAAGCACCTCGTTGATGCTCTCGATGTAGTTGATGGGCGACCGGTCGAACCCGACCAGCACTTCTGCACGGGCGGCGAAGGTGTCGATTCGTCGAAGGTAGGACGCAACATCGAGTTCCGGGTATTCTTCAGAGGCGATAACGAGTGCGGCTCTGTCCAGCGGGAACGCCTCTTCGTCAAGCGCTGCCAGTGCTGCGAAGGATTGCCGGGCCCTGATGGTGTCAATGATCACTGATCACTTCATCTCCTCTGCGCACGAGGGCTATGGAACATTCATGTTCAGCGGAGCCTGCAATCTGAACTCCAGTATTGTCTCTGCAGGTATTCTCAGGACCTGCCCCTTTGTCATTACCTGGACACCCGTGCCGACTGCGGCACCCGATGCAGCCCCTACCGCTGCCCCGGTGCCTCCGCCGGCAATTGCTCCGATAATGGCGCCGAGCGCGGCGGTTCCTCCTACGGTCGCAGCCGTACGCCTGCCACGGCTCGAACCTACTTCGCTGTAATCGGATGTCCGCAACATGAAGGACTTCCCTTCAGCTATCAGTTCGGTGAGTTCCAGCACCAGCTGAGACTGCCCGCTCAGTTTTCCTGATTCCTGCGCATATGCAATACGCCCTTTGACAGTTGCCCCCCGGGGTACGACAGTACGGTTCCCCCATACCAGCGGCTCGTCAAGAATGGCATCGAAGACATCTCCCACCCTGTTGCGGTCCGTGTCGATTTCCGTGGTCGTCCGGATCGTAACGGGAGTTCCAACCGGCAGAGTGACGGCGGTACCGCGGGCCAGCGGAGGAGGCGGCGGTTCGTTCAATGCAGCCACGGGCTCTTCATAGGGCTCCAGTTCGGGAGGCGGAGAAGAAAGCTGAGCCGGCGCGGCAGGAGTTGCCCGGGTGGCGGCAGAAGGCTGCAACTCCGGTTCTTTGAACTCGATCCGCGAGACGTCGGCAAGTGGAAACTTCTCCACCCGGCCGAGCACCTGGAAATCCACGCTCCTTGAGTCCCCGCGGATGAACTTGCCTGAGTATACGGTCCCGTCTCTCAGGACAATCTGATCTGCCCAGGCTGCCGTAATCAGGACTTGCAGGGCAAACACCGCAAACAGCAGAGGGGGCTTGATTCTCATATTTTCCTTCTCCCTTTCATGCGTCCATAGAAGTCCCGGAATTGGCACTTCCGACCCGCTTCTATTTCGATAAAGTTATCCTCCGGATGTTTCATATTCAAATAAATCTTCGGGCGGGCCTTACAGGAACGCGGCAGCCTTTTCGGCTGCCGCAAACAAAAAGGGGCACAGGCAGTTATTCGGTCGGTTCTCGAACCTCCTTCTTCTCGTTCTCCTCGAATCCATACCTGAGTACTCTGACCTTCACCATTCTCCTTCCAAAGTTGATGCAGGCCTCGTAACTGGGTATGAATATGTCAATGATCTTCCCCTTGATCGCTTTCCCGGTATCCATCACCTGATAAAACCCGCCCATCAGGGGCGACTCGACATAGATCATCGAACCGAGAGGGATCACCTCAGGATCGGCTGCAATGATACCCGGAGTGGTCGGGACACCCGATTTGGTGATGCCCGAGATGCAGTAGGCGGTCGCCTGAAATACTTCTTCCGAATTCCCCGCCGGTTGAGGTTCGACTGCATCCGGGACAGGAGATGCCTCTCTGATCGGCGAGGGATTAACCCGGGCACACTCCCGGTGGGTGATATGAACGGCGAATACAAAACCAATAATTACGACAAAGAAACGAAGAATACCCAGATATCTTCGACCATGGCTGAATAGCTTTTTCGGCATAACACTCTCCAGTAACTAGAGAATCTCTTCCGGCAAAAGAATTGGAGCCTCGGCTCAAAGAGACGCAAAATGAGGGGGGACGCAAGCCGCCAGGGCGACTTCAGGATAAGACAATCGGGCGATTATGACTCGACACTCGTTAAACATGGGGGGGATCCTAGCACTTTGGTGCCGGCGCGGGCAACTATAATTTTAGTGGGGCCTTGAAGCGGTTGGGGGGGGATGGAACTTTCATTTGAGTGAATCCAGCAGATGGTCAATGCCCGCCTGGGACACCTGGCGGTCCTGTTCGGGCGAGCCTGAACTGGCACCGACGCCGCCGGCAATCGCATTGTTTATGAAGATGGGAAGACCGCCTCCGACAATCATGAACCGTCCCTGGTTAGAAGCATGCATCCCGAAAGCCGGCCCCCCCGCCCCGGCGATCATGGCATACTCATGGGTGCCCCTGCGGGCACAGGCCGCGGTGAACGCCTTGTTTATCGCCACGTCAATGCTGGTGAGGCGCGCTCCATCCATGCGAATGAAAGCAAGCAGGTGCCCTCCGTCATCCACAACCGCGATATCCATATCCACTCCAATTTCCTTCGCCTTGGCTTCCGCGCCTTCGAGAATTATTCTTGCATCGCTGAGCGTGAGTTTTGGTGTCGTTATCATAGGGAACCCTCCGGGTATAAGATTATCATCTGTCGAAAGGAGTTCTTGCTGACATGGACAGAATCACGACCATCTTTTTCGACGCAGTCGGTACGCTCATACGCGTGCGCGGCAGCGTGGGCCAGATCTACAGCCGGATAGCGCGACACCATGGGACCCCGGTCGAGCCGGAGGAACTGGACGATCGCTTCAGAAACGCTTTCGCCAGAAGATCCGCAGCACCTCTCCCGAAGGACGCCCAAGCCGGCGCAGAACGATGGTGGTGGTTCGAACTCGTCAGGGAAACAGCCGCCGGCCTGATCCCCGACAGCCGCATAAAACCCTACTTCGACGAACTGTATGAGTTCTTCGGAAGCGCCGGCGCCTGGCTCCTTTACCCCGATGTTAAACCTGAACTGGAGAGACTTCGCGCCGGGAGGTTCAGGCTCGGAATTATCTCCAATTTCGATTCCAGGCTCGTGACGGTACTGGCGGAACTCGGGGTCGGCGGTTTCTTCGATAGGATAACTCTCTCGTGGGAAACGGGAGCTTCCAAACCCGACCTGCAGATTTTCAGAAAGGCTCTCGAAGACATGCAGGCAGCCCCTGACGAAGCAATGCACGTAGGCGACTCAGTCAGCGAAGATGTAAACGGGGCGGAGCGGGCCGGGATGCTCCCCATCCTGCTGGACAGGCGCGACACGCGCCGGGAGTGGACAAGAACCGTCCGGATCAGAAGCCTCGCCGAGCTTCCGGTTTAGGTGCGCGCTCTGCCGCCGACTTGGAACACGCTTTGTGGTAAGCTTGCATTTGCTGATATGCACGAATTGGGAATTGCGGAAAACATTCTGCAGATCGTCCGGCAATCGGTCCCGGAAGGACAGACGGCAGCGGTCCGACGGATCAAGCTGCGGGTAGGGAAGCTTTCGGGAGTGGTCGCCGAATCGCTCGACTTCTGCTTTGGCGTGATGATCGGCGATACGGATATGAATCGCGCCGGACTCGACATCGAAGACGTCCCCGTGACGTCGAAATGCAGGGAGTGCGGCAATGCTTTCGCGACGGACGATTTCGCGTTTTCCTGCCCCGCATGCGGCGGCAACAGCATCGAAGTGGTTTCCGGGAGAGAACTGGAGATAGTCGAGATAGAACTTGCTGACGAAAGTGGCGAACAGATATGAGCGTAATAACGATAGAACGCAAGGTCCTGGAGAAAAACGAGCAGATAGCCGCCCGCAACCGGCAGATCTTCCAGGAACACGGCATTTTTGTCCTGAATCTTGTAAGCTCTCCCGGAGCGGGCAAGACCAGTATTCTCGAGAAGACCTTTCAGGAACTGCGGGACGAACTCAATATCGCGGTAGTTGAAGGTGATGTTCAGACCGACCTCGACGCCCAGCGAGTCGCCCGCTACGGAGTTCCGGTGATCCAGATTGTCACCTCGGGCGGATGCCACCTCGAGGCAACGCTCGTACAGGATGCCGTCGGCAATCTCGACCTGAAGGAGCTTGATATCCTTTTTATCGAAAACGTCGGCAACCTCGTCTGCCCTGCAAACTACGATTTGGGAGAAGCCCTGAAGGTCGTGGTGTTGAGTACGACCGAAGGGGACGACAAGCCTCTGAAATATCCGGCCATGTTCCTCAATTCCTCGGTTCTGCTGATCAACAAGACCGATCTCATCCCCTACGTCAACTGTGATCTGAACCGCCTCAGGAATAACGCTCTGCAGATCAATCCCTCGCTCCGGATCTTCGAGATCTCCTGCTTCACCGGGGCAGGTATTCCGGAATGGTGTAATTGGCTCAGGAAAAAGGAAGTCTGATTCAGCGCATGCACATATCGGTCCGGGGCGCCGTGCAGGGGGTCGGATTCAGGCCCTTCGTGTACCGGCTGGCATCGGAACTCGAGCTCATGGGATGGGTGCTCAACTCGCCCGAAGGGGTATTCATCGAGGTCGAGGGTAACCGGCCGAGGCTCGAGTCTTTTCTGCTGCGGCTGCAGGACGAGAAGCCCGCGTCTTCGTTCATTCAGAGCCTGGAGTTTTCCTATCTCGATCCCGCCTTTTACTCGGCGTTCCAGATAAGGGAGAGCGAGCAGGCTGGGACCACAAGCGCAACCATCCTCCCGGACATCGCCACCTGCGATCAATGTCTTTCGGAAGTACTGGATCCCGGGAACCGCCGCCATCTTTACCCTTTCACCAACTGCACCCACTGCGGGCCGCGTTATACCATCATAGAATCGCTCCCCTATGACCGGCCGAATACATCGATGAAAGTCTTTGAGATGTGTCGGGAATGCCGCAGGGAATATGAGGATCCGGAAGACCGACGCTTCCATGCCCAGCCTAATGCCTGCCCGGAGTGCGGCCCCGCGCTGGAGTTGTGGAATGCGGCGGGCGACGTGCTCTCGCGGCGGCATGAGGCGCTGCTCGAAACGGCGGATGCAATCAGGCGGGGCCTGATTGCCGCAGTGAAAGGACTGGGCGGCTTTCATCTCATTGCCGACGCCCGGAATGAGGACGCGGTACAGACGCTGCGCGCCAGAAAGCACCGCGAAGAAAAGCCTTTCGCTCTCATGTTCCCCTCGCTCGATCACATTCGCGACGAGTGTGCCGTCTCCCGGCTCGAGGCCCGTCTTCTGCACTCGACCGAATCTCCGATCGTGCTGCTTGAACGCAGTAACTCTCGCAGCGCGCTGGCGCCAGCAGTTGCGCCCGGAAACCCGTATCTTGGAGTAATGCTCCCGTACACTCCGCTGCATCATCTCCTGATGAGAGAACTGCAGTTCCCGGTAATCGCCACGAGCGGGAATCTGTCGGACGAGCCGATCTGTACGGATGAAGGCGAAGCATTGACACGCCTGGCCGGAGTCGCCGACATCTTCCTCGTCCACAACCGGCCCATAGTCCGGCACATGGACGACTCCATAGTCAGGATTGTCATGGAACGTGAGATGGTTCTGCGCAGGGCGCGCGGCTACGCACCGCTCCCGGTACGCTGCAAGACTCTCGTCCCGGGCATTCTGGCAGTCGGCGGACACCTCAAGAATACCGTTGCGCTTTCCGTTGAAAAGAACGTTTTCATCAGCCAGCACATTGGAGATCTTGAAAACGCCGAGGCGACGGAGGCTTTTCGGCATGTCATCGGCAGTTTCAAGCAGCTCTACCGGATCGAGCCTGCTCAAATCGCCGCAGATATGCACCCGGACTATGTGTCGACGAAGTTCGCGCGGGACTGCGGCGTTCCGGTCATTGCCGTTCAGCATCATTATGCGCACGTCGCTTCGTGCATGGCTGAAAACGAAATTGACGGGAGCGTCCTTGGCGTGTCCTGGGACGGAACCGGCTACGGCCCGGACGGAACCATCTGGGGGGGAGAGTTCATCGTGACCGATGAACGGTCATTCACCCGCACCGCATCGTTCCGCAGATTCAGGCTCCCGGGAAGCGCCGCCGCGATAAAGGAGCCGCGGCGCACCGCCCTGGGCCTGCTGTACGAGATTTTCGGGGAACGACTGTCCGAACAGCGGGACCTGGCTACAATTCAGGCGTTCACCGTCAATGAGCTCTCCGTTCTCCTCCAGATGCTTGAAAGAGGGATCCATTCACCATGGACGACAAGCGCGGGACGCCTCTTTGATGCGGTGGCCTCCATTGCCGGTCTGAAACAGATCATGCGGTTTGAAGGACAGGCCGCCATGGAGCTCGAGTTCGCAGCCGGATCGGAGACGACAGCCGACAGCTATCCGGTTGTAGTCGACGGCAGCACGGGAGACGCGCCGATGATTGTGGACTGGGAACCGGCGATATGCGCTATCATTCAGGACGTGCGCTCCGGAACTCGTCTGGCGGTCATCTCCAGAAAGTTCCACAATGCGCTTGTAGAGGCAATCGTGCAGGTTGCGCAACTTGTCGGACAGCGGCGAGTGGTAATGACCGGAGGGTGCTTTCAAAATAAGTTTCTCCTGCAACGGGCGGTCGAGAGGCTGCAGCAGCAGGGATTCCGACCTTACTGGCACCAGAGGATTCCGCCCAACGATGGCGGCATCGCTTTGGGACAGGTAATCGCGGCCTCACGCCGGCTTGCCGGATCAGGCCCGCAAAACAAGGGAGTCAAAAATGTGCCTGGCTGTTCCAGGGAAGATCCTGAGCATTGAAGGTTCCGATCCGCTCTTTCGCAGCGGCAGGGTGAGTTTCGGCGGAATCATCAAGAACATCAATCTCGCCTATGTTCCGGAAGCCAAGGTTGATGACTACGTTCTTGTTCATGTCGGATTCGCGATCAGCATCATAGATGAGGCCGAAGCGATGCAGGTTTTTGAATACCTGCGCCAGATGGGCGAACTTGCGGAACTAGAAGAGGGGGGCACCCAGTGAAATTCATCGACGAATACCGCGACGAGCGGACTGCGCAGCTGTATTCCAGGGCGCTCAGCCGCATCGTAACGAGGCCATGGACGATCATGGAGGTGTGCGGCGGCCAGACCCACTCGATTGTCAAGTTCGGCATCGACGAACTCCTCCCTTCGGCCGTCACACTGGTTCACGGTCCGGGCTGCCCGGTCTGCGTCACCCCGCTCGAACTGATCGAAAAGGCGATCGAGCTTGCATCAATGCAGAACGTCATCTTCTGTTCCTTCGGTGACATGCTGCGGGTGCCGGGAGAATCAAAGGATCTGCTCTCGGTCAAAGCCGCCGGAGGCGATGTCCGCATCCTCTACTCACCTCTGGATGCACTCAAGATCGCAACCGAGAATCCCGAGCGCGAGGTAGTCTTTTTCGCGGTGGGGTTCGAAACGACAGCCCCGGCAAATGCTATGGCCGTCTATCAGGCGAAGCGGCAGGGCATAAGAAACTTCTCCATCCTTGTCTCCCACGTTCTCGTGCCCCCCGCGATGGAGGCGATTCTCTCCTTCCCCGATACGAAGGTTCAGGGGTTTCTGGCCGCCGGGCATGTCTGTGCAGTGATGGGATATGTCGAGTACGAGCCCATTGCGGACAAGTACAAAGTCCCTATCGTAGTGACAGGGTTTGAGCCCCTGGACATCCTGCAGGGGATCTACATGTGTGTGCGCCAGCTCGAGGAGGGACGTGCAAAGGTAGAGAACCAGTATTCGCGTTCGGTGCGGAAAGAGGGGAATCTGCCGGCCAGGAAAATCATCAGCGAGATCTTTCGAGTAGTGCCGCGTAAATGGCGCGGTGTCGGGGAAATACCGCAAAGCGGACTCGGGCTGCAGGAAGCTTATGCAGAGTTCGACGCGGAATTGCGCTTCGGCGTGGCCGGACGGACGATCGACGAGCCGGCTGAGTGCATCTCCGGACTCATACTGCAGGGGCTCAAAAAGCCTCACGAGTGTTCTGCATTCGGGACGCGGTGCACTCCCGAACACCCCCTGGGAGCGACGATGGTCTCTTCCGAAGGGGCGTGCGCAGCCTATTACCACTACAGAAGAAGAAACAACTGATACGGAATCGCCATGGAATCGAAAAGCGCAGGATTCATCTGTCCTATCCCGATCGAACAATATCCGAACGTGTTGCTGGCACACGGAGGAGGAGGCAAGCTGACACAGCAGCTGATCGAAAGAATGTTCATGCCGGCCTTCAGCAATTCAATGCTCGCCTCACGCCATGACGGAGCAACGTTCGACCTTCCCTCGCAGAAGCTTGCGTTCACCACGGATTCATATGTGGTCCGTCCGCTTTTCTTCCCGGGAGGCGACATCGGCGCCCTGGCGGTAAACGGTACTGTCAACGACCTTGCGATGTGCGGCGCACAGCCTCTTTATCTGAGCGTCGGTTTCATCCTGGAAGAGGGCCTTCCAATGGACACACTGTGGAAAGTTGTGCAGTCGATGTCCAAAGCCGCCGCGGAAGCGGGCGTTCAGCTTGTCACCGGAGATACAAAAGTCGTCGACAGGGGCAAAGGAGACGGAATCTTTATCAATACCGCGGGGGTCGGAGTGGTCAATTCGGCTAATCCCATTGCACCAGGCAGGGTGGCACCCGGAGACGTCATAGTCCTGAGCGGCGACATAGGCCGCCACGGAATCGCTATCATGGCGATGCGGGAAGGGCTTGAATTCGAGAGTACCATCATGAGCGACTGCGCGCCGCTGGCGGCGGTCGTAATGGATGTACTTGCGGCCGGAACCGAAGTGCATTGCATGCGCGATCTGACGCGTGGAGGGCTGGCCAGCGCGCTGGTCGAGATAGCCGAGGCATCACGGCTTCATCTGGAAATCGAGGAAGCTGCAATCCCGCTAACGGAAAACGTAAGGGGCGCATGCGAGATTCTGGGTTTTGATCCTCTCTATGTGGCCAACGAGGGCCGGTACATAACGTTCGTTCCGGCTGCTGAGACGGAAAGAGCGCTCGGGAGAATGCGCACGCATCCGGTTGCGGCGGAGGCGGCGGTCATCGGAAGAGTCAAAGAAGGGTCGCCGGGCCTGGTCACGATGCGCAGCAGAATAGGAGCAAGTCGAGTGGTGGATATGCTCAGCGGCGAACAGCTGCCGAGGATTTGTTAGAAACAGCAGGAGGCGGACAATGCGGTTTAGGGTGGAAGAAGGGGTTTTTAGGCTCTTTCCCCAGTTCTGTCGGGGAATAGTAACGGCGGCGGGTATTGACAACAGCAGGACCAGCCCTGACTTGGAGAGACTGCTGAAAGAACAGCAGGAGCAGATGAGGGCCGACCCCTCAATCGATCCGGCAACACATCCACGGCTGCTCGCGTGGAAAGAAGCCTATCGACGCTTCGGCTCCAATCCAAATAAGTTCACCCCTTCGATTCTGTTTCTGGCGAAGCAGGTCAAGGCGGGTAAGCCGGTGCGATCCATCTCTCCCGCCGTGGATGCCTTCAACATAGTCAGCCTCAGACATGTCATTCCGTGCGGAGGAGATGACATGGACAGCATCGAAGAGGACGCCACTCTCGGGCTGGCGACTTCGGAGGAGACGTTTGCCCCGATATTCAATCCGGAAGAGATAGAGCATCCCAATCAGGGAGAAGTCATCTACGTCAACCGGAAGAGCGGCCGGGTGATGTGCCGCCGCTGGAACTGGAGAAATGCGGATTTCTCGAAACTGACACCAGAAACAGGAAATCTGGAGATAAACGTGGATGGGATGCTTTCAGTTATCAGTCGGGAAGAACTCGAGAAGGCTTCTGAAGAACTGAAGGAACTCCTGCTCCGCTTTTGCGGCGGCCGCGTCGCAATCACTTACCTCGACGCGGAGCGCCCGGAAGCAGACATCAGTTTTTGACCCCGTCCCGGTATCGGCTCAAGTCGTACCAGTGAAGCCGTCAGAGGCGGCCGGCGTCAGGTGACTGAAACATCGTTATGGCGGCGACGCCCACGGCGCCTGCATCGATAATGGCCTGGATACGATCGGGCGTAATGCCGCCGAGCCCGAAGACCGGCACAGGCGAAACGGCACACGCTCTCCTCAGCCCGGACAACCCCACCGGCCAGCCATAACCTTCCTTGGACTTCGTTGCAAACACGTGTCCCATTAGCACGTAGTCAACCCCTTCGGCAGAGACGCGACGTATCTCGCCTACGGTATGAACCGAAGCCCCGACGAGGAAGTCGTTGGGAAGCCATCGCCTGAGGTCGCGCACCGTCAGACCTGTCGATGGGAGGTGCACACCGTGCGCACCGGCAGCCAGAGCTATGTCCGCTCTGCCGTTCACCAGTATGCGGCACCCTTTGCCGCGCGCCATCGACACCGCCCTGCTGACGAGCTCGTACAGGGCCCTGTCATCAAGATCCTTTTCCCTGATCTGGATAAAGTCCACCTTATCAATGTTTCGGCGGATGCAGGAGATCAGAGATCTGCCGGCGAGTTGATTTCGCCCCGTGATGTAGTAAAGGAGAGGGCGCTTAGCGGAAATTGACCTTCTTCTGCGGATGATCCTTCCTGTGGGCAATCTCGTTCAATCCTATCAGGATGTTCACTATCCCCAGTCCCAGAACGAAACCCTTGAAGAACGCATTTGCCACCAGGGGGCGGAACTGCGGATACAAGTAAATGAGGTAGTTGTCTTCCCAGAAACCGGACCAGGGGAGCCAAAGCAGAAGGGCGCCGATTCCGGTCCAGTACACAATAGAAAGAGTTCGCCGCAAATCGGAGATTATCGACACGTGCTCCCTGTCTCCCCCGGGTTTAAAGCTTGCCGGCTGAGTTATTACAATCCTGGGGAGCATGCAGTTCTTTCGAGTTTCGAGTCCCCCTGTTCCCGGTTTTTGATTAACTCGGGACCGGGAACTGTGACCCGGCAACTCCTCTGGCCTTCAGTTCGTCGATTCTCTGAGCCACGTCCCGATAAGATGGATCAAGGCCGAAGATCTCATCAAAACACTCGAGTGCGCGCTCGCTGCTTCCGGACATTGAATGGGCAACGCCCATATCATAACGGAGAGCCAGGGCTTCGTGTGAAGAAATATCCTGGACATTCAATCCGGTCTGGCACCAGCGGAGTGCCGATGCCGGCATGCCCTTTTTCAGATAACACGTGCTCAACATCCCGCAGCACTGGATCACTTTTCTTGCATCTTTCGTCAAATCAGCGACTTTCAGCGCCAGCTGGAATTCCCGGATGGCCTCCTCGATCAGTTCCATTTCCCGGTAGGCGGTTCCAAGGCTGAAATGATCTTCAAAAGAATCCTTGGTCGCATCCTTCTCGTCGAGAGCACCGACTTCGGCCATCAGATCAGCGAACATCTCGTTGGTCGCGAAACCGGCAGCTCCGTTACCTGCCGGAGCGGGAGTTTCCAAAACAGGTTCCTGGAAGTCCTCGAGTATTTCGGCGGCCTTCGCAAGCTCCTCCTGCGGAAATTCAAAACCTGTGAGTTCGCCGCCTTCAGAGGTCGTCGTCTCGACAAGCTGGTCGAGTGTGCTCTTTATATCCCCATCACTGAATATTTCAAAGCCGTCGGCGTCAGGTGCGTTTTCGACTTCCTGCTCGACGATAGCGGCTGCCACCGGCGCCTGGACGTTGGACGGCGCGCCCTCTCCCAGTTTCTCAAAACGCGACTGCAGTTGAGGATCGTTCGGACAGGTTCTGGCAATCTCGTTGAGTTTGGCAAGTGCTTCGTCGCGGAAGCCGAGCCGGATGTAAAAGTCGACTTCCTGCAACTGCTCCTGCATCGGCTTCACAGGAGCCGACGGCATTTCCTGCCCATAGCTTTCGGCTATGAGCTCCTGTGCTTCAGCCGCGGCCGGATCATCACCCTCAAGTTCCTCTCCTTCACCTGAGAAGAAGATGTCGAGCAGGTCGGAGGACAGGTCCACCTCGGATTCAGGGGCGGTCGCCTGGCCTGCGGCCTCTGCAGGACTGTCCATCTCGATTCCATGCCTGCGGGCGAACGCCTCGAGATCCCGTTCGAGCTCTACCAGATCGGGGTCCAGCTGCTTTGCCTCAGCAAGGTAGTTCTGCGCCGCTTCTTCGTTTCTCGAATTGCGGGACAGAGCGGCCAGCAGCAGGCACTGCTCGGCGGCCTCGGCAGTCTTCTTCTCAGCCCGATAGATGGACAGGAGTCGCACCCGTACTTCTTTGTCCGTAGGATCACAGGTCTCGAGGTTGAGAAGCAGACTCAGGGCCTTCTCCCTCATGCCGTAGTTCATCAGCAGGTCGATTTCGACGATCGAGGAAGACCCTTCCTTTTCAGGTTCAGCCGCTTCCGGGAGATCGGGCCCGGCGTTCGACTCGGGCTGGTCAGCCGGCGAGACGTACGGGACGTCCGGATAGGCCTCTGAGTAGGCCTGGCGATGCAGTTTCTTGTGTTTTTCGCTTTCCGGATTTGATCTGAGGATCTTCTCCAGGTACTCGATAGCCTCGATCCACTTCTTCTCGCCGATGTGGTGATCAGCGATACCGTCAAGCATCTCGAGATACCGCGCCCGGTCACCGGTAGCCGAATGAATGGACGCGAGTTTCACCATAGACAGAACGTGGTCGGGCGAGTGCTGCAGTATCAATTCGTACAGCTGCGCCGCCCGCTCCGTTTCGCGGTGGGTGATGAGGATCGGGGTAATGCTGTCGAGCGACGCGACAGCTTTGTCGAATTCGCCTCTGTTTATGAGATACTCCGCCGCCTGAAGGAGGTTTTCGTAGCGAGTCTCGTCTATTGAAACAACCGTCTGGAAAGCCTTGACAGCCTCGTCCGGGGCGGCGCTTGCCAGATAGGCCTGCCCCAGCATCTCACGCAGGTCAACATTTTCAGGCGCGTCTTCAACAAGTCTGGTTAGCCGCTCGATGGCCGGAACAACGTTACCGGATTTGATGCAGCAGTCAAGGAACCCCCGCATCACGCCCGTATCGAGCGGGTCGATCTCCAGCGCCCGACCATAGCAGTCAATGGCTTCGGCGGAGTTCCCGGCCTTCGCAAGCGCCCGGGCGGCGCCTGCCCAGTGGATCCGGGCCTTGTCAGCTGAGCCATCCAAATGATACATCTGGGCGAGTTTACGCTGGACCTCCGAATTGGACGGGTCCAGTTCGACAACCTTTTCGTAAAACTCCAATGACTCCCTTGCCTGCCCCTCCTTCTCCAGCAAGCCGGCCACCCTGAGATACTGGTTGCGGGCATCAATGCTCAGGCCCTGCTTGGCATAGAGCGAGGCCATCGTCCCGTTGATTTCGAGGTTGTTCGGATCGGCGCTCAGGATCTTCTTGTAGACGGCGATCGCCTTAAGAAAGAAATTGTTGCGGACATACGTATCGGCAACCTGGGAAAAGTACCTGTTGGCTTCGGTCCTGTTCCCCTGGCGCAGGTAGAGGTCCCCTATCGTGTTCAGAATCAGTACGTCGTTGGGATCGAACCTGATTATTTTGAGATACTCACCGATAGCCTGTTGAACCTTGCCATGGAGCACGTATCTTTCGGCGTCGTGAAGAAACTTTGCCTTGCTATCAGCGGCGACCATAATCCTCCTGCAGTCTTGACAAACCAGTTCTCAAAGTCCGCCGATAGGGCAATCGAGCCTCTTCAGGCATTTTCCGCTAGGCCCTGGAGGCACCCTCGGAAGCGCGCCCTGTTCTACCGGCTTCTTTCAATCTGGCAGCCTTGCCCCGGCGTCCTCTAAGGAAATACAACCGCGCACGGCGCACTTTCCCGCTCTTGACTACCTCGAGCTTCTCAATTATGGGTGAGTGCACCGGAAAAATTCGCTCGATACCATATCCGGACGAGACTTTCCGTACGGTAAACGTCGACGAAATACCGTTGTGCTTGTGTACTATTACGACACCTTCAAAAATCTGTATGCGGTATTTGTCACCTTCTTTGATTTTTACGTGAACCCGTACCGTGTCTCCTGGACGAAAGCGGGGAAGATCGGTCCGAATTTGAGATTTCTCGACTGCCCGTAACAAACTCATGACTAAAACTCCTTAGTTTTGGGCTGACTTCTTATTCACCAGCTCCGGCCGGGCCCGTTTGGTCTTCTCCAGAGCCTGTTCTTTACGCCATTTCTCTATCTTCGCGTGGTTCCCGGAGAGAAGCACATCCGGTACAGCCTGGCCCCGATACTGCGCAGGGCGCGTATACTGTGGGTAGTCCAGCATTCCTGTGGAAAAACTCTCGTTGACGGCAGAGTCCGGGTGCCCTAACGCCCCCGGGATCAGCCGCACAACGGAGTCAAGGACTACCATCGCCGGAATCTCCCCCCCGGTCAGGACGAAATCTCCAATCGAGATCTCCCTGTCCACGAGGTTATCTATCACCCGCTGGTCCACTCCTTCGTATCGGCCGCAGATCATAATTAGATGCGGAATAGTAACGAATTCGGCAGCTAAATTCTGCGACCATACCTCCCCCTGAGGGGTGAGAAGGACGACCTGGCCGTCAAACTCTTCTTCCCGGCCGCGGCAAAACTCTACAGCCTCAAACAGCGGCCCCGGCATAAACACCATGCCTTCACCGCCGCCGTACGGACGGTCGTCGACCGACCGATGCCTGTCGCGTGTAAAATCGCGCAGGTTCACAACCCGTATCTCTGCCATTCCCGACTGCAAGGCACGGCGGATTATCCCGCACTCCAATACCCCGCTGAACAGCTCGGGAAAAATCGTTATAATATCAAACCTCATTTGCCCAGGTCCATCAATCCTTCGGGAGGATCTATAACGATCCTTTTCGCCGTAATCTCGATCCGGACGCAAATGCTCCGCACCAGAGGAATCAGGTGTTCCCGGCCGCGATCTCTGACCACAAGCTGGCTGTTCTCGGCGATCCTCAGAATCTCGGCCACCGTGCCGACGAACTCACCCTGAAGACTCTCCACAGAACACCCGATAAGATCATGGTCGAAATACATCCCCTCGGGGAGTTTTACCGCCTGATCTTCCGGCACCTGGACCCAGCACCCCACCAGGCGCTCGGCGGAGCCGATGTCATCTATACCTTTGAATTTCAGTATTCTGCGGCCTTTGTGCTCCCACGTTTCTTCGATGACAGCCGTCTGACGGCCGGCGGCAGACTCGAGCCAGACCTCCTCCAGCTTGTCGAAACGATCAGGAAAGTCCGTGTAGAGGTCGACCAGGACTTCGCCCCTGTTTCCCCGGGTCCTGGCGATTCGGGCAATGGCGATGTACGGCTGTGGTTCCGGATCCACTTATTCCAGAATTTCCAGCACGAACCGCTTCTTCAACTTCATGCCGGCCGCCCCGAGAAGAGTTCGGATGCAACGGGCAGTCCGACCCTGCTTGCCGATAACCTTGCCAAGGTCGCTGGGAGCCACTCGGAGTTCCAGCACGGTGGTTTGCTCTCCTTCAACTTCAGTTACCAGTACCTGCTCGGGATTATCCACAAGCGCTTTAGCAATCATTTCTACCAGATCTTTCATATCCGCCTCTCCTCCGAGACTACGCTAATCCACTTACTCGGGAGCACATCCGGACACAAGAAGGGGTGATGTCAGCCGGCAGCTGCAGGCGAAGGGGGAGCGGCTTTCTTCATCAGGGAGTGCACTGTCTCTGAAGGTTGCGCGCCGCATGCCAGCCAGTGACGAACTCTGTCCATGTTCAGCTCGATAAGGGGTGGATTAGTCGTCGGGTTATACCGCCCGACGATTTCAAGAAAACTCCCGTCCCGAGTCTGCCTCTGCTCCATTACAACTACTCTATAGAAGGGCTTCTTTTTAGCCCCCATGCGCGTCAAACGTATCCTTAGCAAAAGTCCTCCTCAAAAGTAAGAGACCTAAATAGTGACAATTCTGGCATATAACGAAACCGGATTCAACTATCGGTATAAAAGCAACTCTGCCGCCAAAGGCCTTCCTACATCGGCGGCATCCTCATTCCTTTCATAAAACGGGGCATTATGCCACGACTCAGGCTCCGCATCATCTTTTTTGCTTCCACATACTGCTTAAGCAGTTGATTGATCTCCGCCACCGGACGGCCACTCCCTCGAGCAATACGCTTTCTACGGCTCCCGGTAAGGATCTGATGATTTCTCCGTTCCGCGGGTGTCATCGAGTTTATTATTGCTTCAATATGGATAAGTTCTTTCTCGTCCACCTTCAGCTGATTCATCCCACGCATCGGCCCGAGGTTGGGAAGCATACCCAGGATCTGCTCAAGTGGACCCATCTTGCGGATCTGCTTCAGCTGGTCACGGAAATCATCGAGCGTGAATTCGTCCTTCCTGATCTTTTCGGCCAGTTCAGCAGCCTGCTCCCTGTCGACCGCGTCTTCGGCTCTTTCGATGAGAGACAGCACATCACCCATCCCAAGGATCCGGCCGGCAAGGCGGTCCGGGAAGAAAGGCTCCAGTGCCTCCACTTTCTCTCCGACGCCGACAAACTTAATCGGCCGGCCCGTGACGCTCTTGATGGAAAGAGCCGCCCCTCCGCGGGCGTCTCCATCCATCTTGGTCAAAACTACTCCCGTCAGCCCCAGTCGGTCGTGGAATTCCCTGGCGCTCTTTACCGCATCCTGACCGGTCATGGCGTCCGCAACCAGCAGGATTTCGACAGGCGACGTCGCTTTCCGGATGTTCTCAAGCTCGAGCATCATCTCATCGTCAATGTGAAGGCGCCCCGCCGTATCGATCAAAACCACGTCGTAGCCGCTGTTGCGGGCCTGCCTGAGCCCCTGCTCAGATCGCACGACCGGATCCCGCTCGCCGGGCGAATCAAAATACCTCAGACCGCTGTTTTCGCACAGAACACGCAACTGCTCAACCGCCGCAGGCCGGTAGACGTCCACCGACAGCAGAAGAGGGGTGTGGTTGTTCTTCGACAGCCAGTAGCCTAGCTTGGCCGTTGACGTCGTTTTCCCCGATCCCTGAAGCCCGACCATCAGAAAAACACTGGGGGGGTGCTTCCCATACTGCAGCTCAGCCTGGGCACCCCCAAGAAGATTGATCAGCTCATCGCGGACCACCCTGATCACCTGCTGTCCAGGAGTGAGCGATTCCATCACCTCCTGACCCAGCGCCTTGTCCTTCACCCGTTCGACAAAATCCCGGGCGATCTTGAAATGTACATCGGCATCCAGGAGCGCGTTCCTGATTTCGCGCGCGGTCTCTTCAATATGACGTTCCGAAACTCTCCCCTGCCCGGTCAAATTCCGAAGTATCTTCTGCAGCTTGTTCGATAGGTTATCGAGCATTCCTGTCCCTTTATCAATTCAGAGTTTATAATACCCGCATTTTTGACAATGCAGAAGGCAGAATACAGATTTCAGAATACAGAAAGGGGATGAAATCTGCTAATAATGAGGATTCCAGGCTCTGACTTCTATATCCTGTATTCCGGGTGACATATGAAGCATGTGATTGTGGGGACCGCCGGACATATCGACCACGGCAAGAGTGCGCTGGTGCGCGCCCTGACCGGAGTCGATCCCGACCGACTCAAGGAAGAACAACAGCGCGGCATAACCATCGATCTGGGATTCGCCCACCTCGATCTCGGAGAAGTGCAGATCGGGTTTGTCGACGTGCCCGGTCACGAAAAATTCGTGAAAAATATGCTTGCCGGAGTCGGGGGTATAGATTTCGTCCTGCTGGTTGTCGCAGCCGATGAATCCATCATGCCCCAGACCCGCGAGCACTTCGACATCTGCCGCCTTCTGGGGGTGAATACCGGGATCATCGCGATTACAAAATCAGATATGGTCGAGCCGGATATGATCGAGCTCGTCCGCGACGAGATAGAAGAGACCGTAGCGGGATCATTCCTCGAAAACGCGGAAATCATCCCGGTAAGTTCAAAAACCGGCGAAGGGATCGACAGACTCAAGAAGGCGATCCACGATCTTTCCCTCGCCGCCCGGGCGCGTCCGTCGAACAAGATCCTCAGATTGCCGATCGACCGTGCCTTCAGCATCCGCGGCTTCGGCACGGTCGTCACCGGAACCCTGACCTCAGGCGAGGTTCAGAAGGACCAGGAAATCGAGCTTATTCCGGGGGGATTGACTGCAAAGATCAGGGGAATCCAGGTGCATGGCAGCATGACCGCGCGCGCGGTCGCCGGACAGCGCACCGCCGTCAACCTGCAGGGGATAGACTTGGCGCAGGTGGAGAGAGGTATGGTGATCACCGTCCCTCACAGCTTCCATTCCACCCGGATACTGGACGTACACCTGCTGCTCCTGCCGTCGGCCAGGCCGCTCAAGAACCTGGTGAAAGTAAGATTCCACCAGGGCACGATAGAAGTTTTGGCACGCGTAGCATTGATTGGACAGGAGACTCTTCTGCCGGGAGAGACGGGTTACGCTCAGCTGAGACTGGATTCCCCCGTCTTCTGCCTCCACGGAGACACATTCATCATTCGTCAGTTCTCTCCGACGATCACGATCGGCGGCGGCACGATACTCCATCCGCATCCTCCAAAACACAAGAGCACCGACCTGAAGATGCTCGCGGCTTTGCGGGAATTGGACCAGGAAAACCTTCAGAACAAGATCCCGATTCTGCTGGGAATGAATCCGGAGAGCGCAATGAACATGAAAGAGCTCAACTCGTTCATAGGCCTCCCCGGAAACGAACTCGCGAAAGCCTGCGCACCTCTCGCCCAATCAGGCAAGATTGCGATGATCCAGGCGCCCTCCCCCATCCTCGTCCTTCCGAACCTACTGGAATCGCTGGAAAGACAAACCCTTGCGCAGGTGGAAGGTTTCCATAAAGAGAATCCGCTTCAGAAAGGGATTTCGAAAGAAGAGCTTCGAAAAAAGATCTTTGACCGTCTGCCGCTCGAGGTCTTCCGCTATTGCCTCGATCGCCTGGTGGAAAAACAGAAGATTGCGTTCCTGGAAGATGCAGTGTCAATCCACGGACGCGAAGTGCAGCTGACGGCCGAAGGGGAGCACATTCGCGACCTGATCGAGCAGTTCTACAGGAATGCCGGGTATCAGCCCCCCTCGTTTTCGGACCTGCAGAATTCCGTACCGGCCGATCCCCAGGAAGTCCGGCGTATCTCTTTCTGGATGATCAAGGAAAAGATACTGATCAAGATCGCCGACGATATCGTCTATCACCGGTCGACTATCGATTCAATAAAATCCCAGATCAGGAGCAGATTTAAGCCCGGAGCGAAATTCGGCGTCGCCGACTTCAAGGAACTGTTTGATATAACGCGCAAGCACGCAATTCCGTTGCTGGAGTACCTCGATCGCGAACGCTTCACCCGTCGACTCGGCAACGAGCGCGTTTTACTCTAAAAGACCGTCGCGGTGGGAATGGGCGCAATCCCTGCACCCTATCTGGATTCGCTCCTTCCCTCCGGATCCTCATGAACGGCTTTTATGGAAGACTTGAAATTTCTGATGCCTTCCCCCAGCCCCTTACCCAGCTGCGGAATCTTATTTACACCGAAAACCAGGATTACGATGAGCAGAATAACGACAAGCTCACCTGTTCCAAAGCCAAACATAGGTAACCTCCACGATGATGCCTGTGGGGTAAAGCGTACTCGTCCCGGGGAGGAATTGCAATGGAAGGAATCAGCCCGGTTCCCCACACCTGTAGCGCAGCCGCCGCACGACTTTGACTCCAGTGCGCCAGTCCTCGTTGATCGAGACCTTCCATACCTCCAGTTCAGGATCCAGGAAACGGAGCAGGTTCTCGGTCGTGTCGTGAAAAGAAAACACGGGCGAAACCAGGTAAATTCGCGGGCGGTTCCGGTTAAGCCGCACTTCCGAGAAGTATCCCCTGTGTTCGAAGTCGCCGTTGTCGTTGTGCTGGATAACGCGGCCCCAGTAGTCGAGCGCCTGCAGCGGAAGGTCTGAATCCGGTGCAACCTTCAACTCGATGACGATCAGGGTCCCGCTGCGGTCGGCACCAAGAATGTCGATGCGCCCGGGATCCTTCCCGAGATAGACCGGTATCTGGGAATAGACCGACTCGGGCGCCATCTCGGGGAACAGTTGGGCCACATCCTCAAGCACAAGGGCTTCCAGCCACCTCTCCGCCTGCAGCCTATAGTAAGGATGTCGTATGTCTGGACTATCGGGCCTGCGGAAATAGAGTATCTCATCGACCAGCGAACTCAGGGTCGGGAAGTTGTCTTCCGTCAGATCCGTCCGCTGTGTTCCTACTCCGAAACAGACTCGGTCGCGCTCAGGGCCCATCACCCGCGCAAATTCAAGCCCCCAAAGCCGAAGCGAATCGTAATCCTGGAACCTGGGGTAGCGCCGGATGAGCGCCGGCGCCAGGTTCAGAATCTTTTCGAGCTGCGGACTCCAACGGAACGGCCCCAGCACCGGCCAGCGGAAATCCCTGTCTTCCACGGGCGGATCCTGGGACGACGCCTTTCTGACTTCAAAACCAGGAGAGTATTCCCAGACATGAACTTTGATCCTGCCGCTGTTCAGGAGCCTGCTGCGGTGCACGAGCGGCGCACCTGTGCCTGCAGGAATGAGGATGTCCACCTCCGGCGGGCGGTTCGGCTTCTTCCCGGCAAAAAGCCAGGAAAGCCAGACCAGCGCCTGCCCCAATGCTTTGTGGATCTCGTCCCCCACGTCTTCATCGGCCGCGATCAGGTAGCGCGTCCCCTGACCGTGACGAAAGACAACACGGAGAAACTTTCCCGAAAGTGTGTGGGCCAGGCAAGATCTCTTGCCCGCAGTCACGATCCGATGACACGGAAATCTCGACGCAAGCCAATGCCTCACAGTGTCCCACAACTCCGGGGAAGCGACGAACTCCGGCACACTCTCCTTCCACGAGATATCGAACACACCGGGAACCGGAGCGACCAAATCGGTCAGCAGAACCCTCACTCCCCACGGCGTCGGCTTTATCGAAGCAACCCAGTACTGGTGAGCCCGGTCAGGAGTAGAAAATCGGAACCGGATTCGCCCGTTCAGCACGCGCCAGCCCGGTTGCACCGATTCCCAGGAACCTAGATCGGTCGAGTTCCATCTGATCTCTGTTATTTTTCCGGCATCCGCATAATTCTTCACCAGGTCGAAGATGGCCAGCATCTTCTTCAGCCGGGTCTCGGGCGTTCTTCTCACACCTGAGAAGTTTGATCAGGGGCCTCGATATTTCACAAAATCCGATAACTGATTCGTTTTCGCCGCAGCTACTCCACAGACGCGTGGAGCCAGGAGAGATAGGCGGGATCGCCGCCGGAAACCGGAATCGAAATCACTTCCGGCGTCTGATACGTGTGAAGCGAACGGACACGATCCTTTACTGCTTCCAATCTCTGGACAGTCGATTTGATCACCAGCAAAAATTCCTTCTCATCACAAATCTTCCCTTCCCAGCGGTACACGGAACGGATTTCGGGGATGATGTTGACGCACGCAGCTTCGCGCTTTTCCACCAATGCGGATGCGATTTTGTGCGCCAGCTCAATGGAATCGGTCGTGGTAAGGACAATTATTTCATTCATTGCTATTTAGCCATTGATGGAAATTGCATATCACACTCGTCTCTAGTATTATGCCTTCGGGGTCGGAAAGTTCAAAAAGATAAGATGGCTTACGCAAAAAGCCGAATCACATACATCAAGGAACTCTACTATATTCTCTGCATAGTGGCGGTGCTGGTTATCCTGCTCTTCAGCCTCTTCGGACCGCAGGGCTATCGTGACCTGCGCGAGTCGCGAATTGAACTGCAGGAACAGCGCATGCGGGTGGAACGTCTCGAACGGTCGAACCACGAGCGCATAGAAAGGATAAACGCACTGAAGACCGATCGCGAAACTCTCGAAAGGTATGCCCGGGAGAAGGGTTACGGCAGAGAAGGAGAAATCATCCAGCAACTCCCCAGAGAATCCGACGAATAACCGGAGTAGATCGCCTACAGATTCCAGACCACCTTGCCTCTGACAATCGTCATCGTGGGCCCCCCGCGGAGTTTCCATCCCTCGAACGGAGTGTTACGGCTGCGCGAAAGGAAGCGCTTCGAATCGATCTGGTGCTCGAGCTCGGGGTCCAGCACCGTGATATCGGCACACGCACCCTTCGCCAGCGTCCCCCGTTCGAGTCTCAGGATTCGTGCCGGATTGGTCGAGAAGAGCTGGACCATCCTCTCTATACTGATGATCCCGGGCCGGACGAAGCGGTCGAAGATGAGGCTGACCGAAGTCTCGAGCCCTACGACGCCGAACGGCGCGCGATCAAACTCCAGCATTTTGTCATTTATGTTGTGCGGAGCATGATCCGACGCAATCACATCTATATCCCCTGAGGCGATTCCCTTCACGAGCGCATCCACATCTTCCCTAGAACGGAGCGGCGGATTCATTTTCGTATTGGTGTTGTACGATGTCACCTCGGCATCGGTCAGAAGCAGGTGGTGCGGGGTCGCTTCACAGGTGATTGAGGTTTTCTGCCTCCTGGCTCTCACGACCGCTTCCAGCGAGCGTTTTGTCGAAATGTGGGCGATATGTACGTGCGCTCCCGTGTAGTGCGCAAGGATGAGATCCCTCACGACCTGCACTTCCTCGGCGGCCGGATTGATTCCTCTCAACCCGAGCGCGGTCGAGTAGTAGCCTTCGTTCATCACCCCGCCGGCCGAGAGATCCCGGTCCTCGCAGTGATCGATCACGGGAAGGTTGAACAGTTTGGAGTACTCCATTGCGCGCCGCATCACCTGGCTGTCCTGCACAGGATGACCGTCGTCGCTGATCGCCACAATCCCGGTCCTGTGCATTTCGCCGATTTCGGCCAGAGTCTTTCCCTGACTCCCCTTGGTAATTGCGCCGACCGGGTACACAGCGATCTTGGAAACCTCTCGTGCCCTCTCGAGAATAAATGACGTCACGGCCTCAGAATCATTTACCGGTTGCGTGTTCGGCATGCAGGCCACGCCGGTGAATCCGCCGCGAGCGCCGGCGTTGGTGCCCGACTCGATTGTCTCGGCGTCTTCGCGGCCCGGCTCTCTGAGGTGAACGTGCATGTCGATAAAGCCCGGCAGCACCAGCAGGCCTCGCGCATCGATCTCCTTCTTCCCCTTTGTGCCGATTTTCGGCGCGATTTCGACCACGCGGCCGTCTTCTATGCCGAGGTCGGCGACGGTGTTCAGCTTTTGCGAGGGATCTACGATCCGTCCCTGACGAAGTATCAATTGCATAAGCGCGCTCAACGGGAGGTTTTCTTCACCTTCAAGCCGGCATAACCTGACAGAAGGTACAGAACAGCCATTCGGGTTGCGACGCCGTTCGCAACCTGGTTCAAGATAACAGAGTAGTCTGCATCCGCGACGTCGGAATCGATCTCCACGCCGCGGTTGAGCGGGCCGGGATGCATGACGATGGTGTCCTTCTTCGCCCGGCGCATCCTCTCCCGGGTAAGCCCGTAGAAATTGTAGTACTCGCGCGTTGAAGGGATAAACGCCTCGTTCTGCCGCTCGTGCTGCAGCCGGAGCATCATGATGACGTCGGCACCATCAATGGCCTCATCCATGCAGCCGGTTATTCTGGCCCCGAGCCTGTCAAAATCCCAGGGAATCAGTGTTGGCGGACCGCAAACCCAGACCTCGGCGCCCATCTTGTGAAACAGCAGCGTGTCGGAGCGGGCGACACGACTATGGGAAATATCCCCGATAATCGCAATCTTCAGCCCGTCAAGACGCCCCTTTACCGTCCGGACCGTGAGGGCATCGAGCAGCGCCTGCGTCGGATGCTCATGCATGCCGTCCCCTGCATTTACAATCGATGACCTGCATTCACGGCCGAGAAGATGCGGTGCACCCGCCGATTGATGCCGTATCACTATAATGTCCGGAGCCATCGATTCAAGATTGTGCGCGGTGTCGAGCAGGGTTTCCCCCTTAGACACACTGCTGGTCGTAGAGGCAAAGTTCAGGATGTCGGCGCTCAACCTCTTTTCCGCCAGTTCAAACGACGACCGTGTTCGGGTCGACGGCTCGAAAAACAGGTTAACCACAGTCTTGCCGCGCAGCGTCGGGACCTTCTTGACCGGCCGGGCAGCGACCTCCCTCAAGGCTTCGGCCGTATCAAGGATCAAATTGATGTCTTCAATGGAAAGCTGCTCGATTCCAAGCAGGTCCTTATGGCTGAGAGATGCCATGAATTTCGCCCCTTCGCGGATTCCGGACTAAACCGATTTACTGAAAAGAACCACTCGCTCCTCCCGGTCCTCCTCGTTCAACCGGACTTCGACCGTCTCGTCTTCAGTCGTATCAAGGTGCTTCCCCACATAATCCGCCTGTATGGGCAACTCCCGCAGACCGCGGTCGATCAAAACGGCCAGCTGGACTCTCTTAGGCCTCCCGAGATCCACAAGCCCGTCCAAGGCTGACCGAATAGTCCTCCCCGTGTACAGCACATCATCAACGAGCACCAGGCTCAGGTTGTTGATGTCGAAATCAATAAGGGTCTCGCGCAGCAATGGGCGGTTGCCGGCGGTTGTGAGATCATCCCGGTATAAGGTAATATCCAGTATGCCGGTCGGTATGGGACGTTTGAGAATCGCTTCCAGTTTGCTGCACAGGCGTTGAGCCAGAACAACTCCGCGCCTCCTGATCCCGATTATCGCGAACTCATCCCGGGAGCCAAGTTTCTCGACAATTTCGGCCGCCATCCTTGCGAGAGCAAGATCGATTTCCGCGGCCGACATCAGGAGCTTACCCTTGGTCTTCTTCATCCGGATTCTGTCTTGTACAGTTAGCCCGCCGCTCTTCCGAAAGTGCGGGAATAGCCGCAAATCCTCGAGAGCGGGGCGATAATATCACACGGAAAAATGCGTTGCAAACAGCTAGTTCCAACATATACTGGATTTGAAAATGCTGGATAAAAAGGTAAAAGTAAAAGCAATCAGAGAACTTGGCGCGGACAACTACCTTCTGACCGTGAATACGCCCGAGCAGGCGCGGCTGGTGCGGCCGGGCCAGTTCGTCATGTTGAAGTGTGTCGAGGACCTGGCCGAAAACCCGCTTCTGCGCCGCCCCTTCACCATCTTCGATATTCATCGCAGTTCGCGCAGCGGCAAACCCGCCGGCCTCGACCTGCTGATAAAGGACGTCGGAGTCGGAACGCGAAAGCTGGTGCAGACGCGTCCTGGTCAACTGCTGGACTGCCTGGGGCCGCAGGGACACGGATTCCAGGTGGCAGCTGAGATGCGCAACCGCGTCCAGCTGGCGTACCTGGTCGCCGGGGGTGTAGGGATCGCCCCACTCTTTCTTCTGGCCCAAAGCCTTCTGACACACGGGATCAGACCTGTCCTTTTTTATGGAGGTGCGTCGGCAGCCGATCTGGTGCTGCGGGAGAATTTTGAACGGCTGGGCATCGAGTGCGTCTACACCACGGAAGACGGTTCGTTCGGAGAGCGGGCCCTGGTTACGCAGCCGCTCGCTCAGTACATACGATCCTACCGGGGCAAGAACATCCGGATGTATGGCTGCGGTCCCTGGGGGATGATGAAAGCGGTGCACCTACTCTCGATCGAGAACGATATCCAGTGCGAAGTCAGCCTGGAAGCCCGCATGGGCTGCTCACTGGGCGCCTGCCTCGGATGCGTGGTTCAGACCCGGGACAGCCGGGGCGAAGAACAATATCTGCGCGTCTGTCAGGACGGCCCCGTCATGAACAGCCGCCTTATCAACTGGAACACCGTTCCCCTCTAATCCTCGAACGTTTGCACATGACGAAAGAAAGCGACAAGGCATCATTCAAAGCCCCTCACATGGCGGTCGACATCGCCGGCGTGCGATTCAAGAACCCGGTCATGACCGCCAGCGGCACTTTCGGGTACGGGCTGGAATTCTCGAATCTGATGGATCTGAACTCGATCGGGGGGATCGTTGTCAAGGGACTCTCGACCGCTCCCATCAAGGGGAACCCGCCCCCGAGAGTGTACGAAACCCCTTCGGGCATGCTCAACGCCATAGGATGGCAGAACATCGGCGCAACTGAATTCGTCGCCCGAAAGCTGCCGGTGTTGATGAACTACGACACCAATGTAATCGTCAACATCGTCGGCTTTGAACTTGACGATTACCTCGAGGTCACCCGGTTTCTGAATGACTGCCCCGGAATAAAGGCTCTGGAACTCAACATATCGTGCCCCAACGTCAAGAAGGGGGGTTTTCACTTCAACAAGGACCCTAAAGATACGTACACGATCACGGCCGAGACGAAGAAGGCGTCGCCGCGTCTCCCGCTCTGGGTGAAGCTCTCGCCCAATGTCACCGACATCGCTGAATTTGCCAAAGCCTGCGAAGACGCCGGCGCCGATGCCCTTTCGGTAATCAATACATTTGTCGGAATGGCAATTGATGTCGAAAAGAGGCGGCCAAGGCTGCGTTTCATGACAGGAGGCCTCTCCGGCCCGGCAATCAGGCCGATAGCCGTCAGAATGGTGTACGAAGCTTCTCGTGCCGTCAAAATCCCCGTGATAGGGATCGGCGGAATCGCAAGCACAGAGGATGCCCTCGAGTTTCTCATTGCCGGCGCCCGCGCAGTGCAGGTCGGAACGGCTAACTTCTATCAGCCGGACATCTCGCAGCGGATCGCCCTCGGACTTCAGGAATACTGCCGCCTGCGTCACATCGAAGATATCAACGAACTGGTCGGGAGCCTCCAACCCTATGAGTAGTGCAAGATCGAGACTTATCGTCGCGCTGGATCTGCCCGACGCGGAATCAGCGCTGAAAATGGTCAACCAGTTGTCCGGGCACGCAGGCCTGTTCAAAGTCGGGCTAGAGTTGTTCACGAGGGAAGGCCCCAGCCTGGTCCAACAGATCCGGGACCGCGGAGAGAGGGTTTTTCTCGATCTGAAGTTGCACGATATACCGAATACCGTAAGAGGAGCCGTCAGATCCGCCTGCAGGCTCGGGGCGGATATGCTCACCGTTCACGCCTCAGGCGGCCCGGCCATGATAGCGGCAGCGGCAGAGGAGGCGCGAGACTCGGGCTCGCCCCCCTTGATTCTTGCCGTCACCGCACTCACCAGTCTTTCTGCAGACGACATCCACGCACTCGGAGTTCCGCTGACGCCCGCGGATTGGGTGGAACGCCTGGCCGAGATCGCGCAGCTGTCCGGGGCTGCAGGAGTGGTCGCTTCAGCCAAAGAGCTCCCGGTGCTGAGGGCGAAATTCGGGAACGGGCTCAAGTATGTAATTCCCGGCATCCGTCCTGCGGGCACCGCAACACAGGACCAGTCACGGATCGCAACACCTCGAGATGCCATCCGGGCCGGTGCCGATTATATAGTGGTTGGCCGCCCCGTCCTGCAGGCCAACGATCCTGCAGCAGCCGCGGATGCCATCGTTGAGGAAATTTCGGCTCAGGGATAATATTTTTCGCGCTTGATATCACGATCAACGTGGAAACCGCGCCTTGACAGGGTTTCAACGACACCGTCGACTGTCCCGGGATGCCCGCAGACGTAGACCGCATGCGTCTCGGGCCGGATCATCACTCCGAGGATTATCCTGACCATGTTTTCAGGATTGATAATGGTCCCCTCATGGGCGCCCGGCGCCTCCATCAAAGTCTCCGCCCTTCCCTTCAGTCCTTTCCAGGAAAAGTCGATATAGGGCCGGCTGATGGTCGGGATGTACACCAGGGCCAGTTTCCGCTTCAGATCACGAACCGTTTCCACAGCCAGCCGTTCCAGTTCTTCCCGGTAGCCGAGATGACTCGGATAGCTCACCCCGTGTATGAGGTAGATTTTGCGCGCATGGAAAGCCTTCGGCGAAGCCAGATAATCCTCGTTGAACTTCCGGATCATACTTATGAACGGTGCAAGCCCGGTGCCCGAGGCGACGAAAACCAGGTCGCGCATGTCTTCCGGATCCACTACAAAGCGCCCCTTTGGTCCCGTGACCGCCGCATGCGTTCCCGGATCCCCTCTTGTCAATCCGGTGATCACTTCCGGGTCCCACAACGAGGGGGTGAGCTTCCCCTCCCTGACGAAGTTGATATAGAACTCCAGTGATCGTTTCTCCGATGGGGACGAGGCTATGGAATACGGGCGCGCAAGCGTTTTCCCCCCGTGGGTCAGCCAGAACGTGGCGTACTGTCCGGGAACGAAATGGAAGTCACGCTCGAGGGAAAACCTGAAAACGGCAAGCCCGTCTGACACTTCGAATCTTGATTCCAGCGTCGCAGGGATCCGAAAGTCGTGCGTCGACATGCAAGAAAGGTAACATGAGAACTCCGGATTCAGGAGTCCAGGAGCAGTCGTGCCCGGCGGAACACCTCATAGAACATCTCGCGCGTAAGCTTCCCCGTCTGGGTATTCTGCTGGCTCGGATGATACGAAGAGAGAAGCACGACCCCGCCGGGCAACGCCCATTCGCCACCATGACGAAAAATGACATTTTGATCACCGAGACCGTTCCTAGTTTCCTTCCAGAGCTTCAGAAAGCCGCGAAATGCAATATGACCCAGGGCAACAACGACGCGAGCGTTCACGGCCAGCTGCAATTCGCGACGCAGATACTCGCGGCAGTTACGAATTTCCTCCGGCAGCGGCTTGTTCCCGGGCGGCGCGCAGCGCAGCATCGCGGTGATCAGGCAGTCGTTCACCTCGAGCCCGTCATCTCTCGACACCGAATGCGGCTGATTTGCAAATCCGTATTCGTACAGGACCTCGTACAGCCAATTGCCGCTCCGGTCTCCCGTGAAGATACGCCCGGTCCGGTTACCTCCATGCGCGGCAGGAGCAAGCCCGATAATCACAAGCCTCGCGTCGGGAGTGCCGAATGCGGGAACGGGACGCCCCCAGTATTCCTGATCCCGGTACCTGCGGACCTTTTCCCGCGCAACCCTTTCACGCCATTCAACCAGACGCGGACAGCGCCGGCATGCAATGATCTTCTTTTCCAGCGAATCGAAATCGTCCATCTCTAGAAGAATTCTACAGGTTCTGAATTCTGCCTCTCCGTTTTTTTTGATAACATACCCGGCTCGATGAAAAACGACAACCGCTTGACAATCGCATCTCTCGCCACACTCATCCGGCGCAAGAAGATCTCGCCGGTGCAACTGACACAGTTCTGTCTCGATCGCATCTCTTTGCTGCAGCCTTCAATCAACGCCTACATAACGGTAACCGCGGAGAGCGCGCTCAGGCAGGCCCGACAGGCGGAAAAAGAAATCGTGCGGGGAGATTACAGGGGGATGCTGCACGGCATTCCGATCAGCCTGAAAGATATCTTCCATACAAAAGGAATCCGCACTACGGCGGGATCCAGAATCCTTAACAAGTTCGTTCCATCTGAGAATGCCGTTGTCGTTGAGCGTCTGCTGTCGGCCGGATCCATACTGCTCGGCAAGACCAATATGCACGAGTTCGCGTACGGCCCAACGAATCTGAACCCGCACTACGGGCACGTGCGCAACCCGTGGGACACGAGCCGCATGTCCGGAGGTTCGAGCGGGGGAAGCGCAGCGTCAGTGGTAACCGCACAGGCTATCGCATCGTTCGGCACCGATACGGGAGGTTCGATCAGAATTCCTGCAGCAGCCTGCGGTTGCGTGGGACTGAAGCCGACATACGGACGCATTTCGTCAAAGGGAGTCATTCCGCTCGCATGGAGCCTCGATCATCCGGGTCCGCTTGCCCGCTCCGTGAGAGATGCCGCCATCCTGTTCGATGCCACTGCCGAGCCGATGCAATGCGGACGAAGCCGGAAGCAGGAGACTCTCCTACGGAAAGAAATCAGGGGACTCCGAATCGGGATCCCTCGACAGTATTTTTTTGACCGGATCCATCCGGAGGTGCGCCGCGCAGTCCTTTCCGCGGCAGAAGTCTTCGAGCAGTCCGGCGCGCGGGTAGGCGAAGTCAATCTGAAGGGAATGGAGGAGACGGCGCAGCTTGCCGCCGCTATCGTCGGAGCCGAGGCGGTCGCCTATCACGATGAATGGATGCGACAGAAGCCGCAGGAATACGGATATGACGTCATCTCCCGCCTCGAACTCACCAGGGAATTCCCTGCAACGCGTTACATAAGAGCTCTGCAGAAGATGACGGCGTACAGGGAGAGGCTTTCCGCTGTCCTGAACGATGTGGACGTGCTGCTCGCCCCCACCCTTCCGATTGTCGCTCCACCCTTGGACGTGGCGATAATGAAAATCGGCAGAGCGCGCGAGGACGTGCTGTCTGCGCTCCTGAGGCTCACCCGTCCCGGCAACCTTTCCGGGCTTCCTTCGATTTCGGTCCCGTGCGGCTTCTCATCCGACGGTCTCCCGGTAGGACTGCAGCTCATCGGAAAAGAATTTGATGAAGCCACCCTTTTGAGTGCCGCGTTCGCCTACGAATCGGCCACAGACTGGCACACGTATTTTCCACCTGATATCTTTCTCCAATAAGGTGACTCATGAAAACCGTTATGGCACAGATCAACACGACTGTGGGAGACATCAAGGGGAACCGCGACCTGATCCTCAGTGCCATGAAAAAAGCTGGAGATCTGAAGGCCGACCTGGCGGTATTTCCCGAACTCAGCCTCACGGGATATCCTCCGCGCGACCTGCTCGGCCTTCACGGCTTTGTTGAGGCGAATCTGCAGGCGCTCGATGAAATCGCCGCTCACACCCACGAAGTTGCGGCAATTATCGGATTCGTGGACTTCAACAGGAAGAAGGAGGGACGCGCCTTTTACAACTCTGCCGCATTCCTGTGGCAAGGGAAACTGCAGGCGGTGATTCATAAGACGCTGCTCCCTACCTACGATGTCTTTGACGAGGACCGCTACTTCGAGCGCTCGGAGGAAGTCACCCTGATGCCTTTTCGCGGTCGGCTGCTGGGAATATCGATCTGTGAAGACGCGTGGAATCCGGAAGATCTGGGGGAGCGGCAACTCTATCCGCTCAATCCGATCAGAAGCCAGGTCGAAAAGGGCGCCGACCTTCTCATCAATATCTCGGCTTCCCCGTTTGAGCTGGAAAAGCCCAAGTCTCGCTTTCACCTGCTCCAGGGACACGTAAGCAGGCACAAGGTGCCCCTGATCTACGTGAATCTGGCGGGCGGCAACGACGATCTTCTGTTTGACGGCAACAGCATTGCACTCGGAAGACACGGCAACGTCATTGCCCGGGGAAAGAGCTTTGCGGAAGATCTGCTGCTGGTCGATACCGATTCGGACGACGACCTTGGCTACCGTGAACAGGAGAGCCTGGAGACTCTGCGTGAAGCCCTGGTGATGGGAACGCGGGACTATGCGCGAAAGTGCGGCTTCACATCTGCCGTGCTTGGACTCAGCGGCGGGATCGATTCCGCCGTCGTTGCATGCATCGCGGCCGAGGCCTTCGGTCCGCAGAATGTGCTGGGCGTTTCGATGCCCTCCATGT